>Ga0315901_10004995_pt1 | contig 16297 bp, 14 predicted proteins | sample LakEriMetagenome_10_FD_203761 | JGI IMG/M metagenome (GOLD analysis project Ga0315901, IMG submission 203761) | Freshwater fungal communities from buoy surface, Lake Erie, Ohio, United States - Buoy 2 MA116 | ecosystem: Environmental > Aquatic > Freshwater > Lake | place: USA: Lake Erie, Ohio...
TGCATTAGTTGATTTAGATTTTTCGATTAAAACATCCTGTGTGGATTGTAAATTAGTTCTTATTGATGTTAATTGTGTGACCCTGTCATTCTTCTGTTCTACTTGGGATTCAAAGTTTTTTATCTCATTCTGTATGATAGAAATATTTTTGTCAAGTATCTCTATATTTTTATCCTGATTCTGTACTTTAAATGCCGTTTCTTGGTATGCTGAAGAGAGAAACCCATATATCCCTGCTGATGTTATTACGATCAATATTAAAGTTGCTATAGAGAGATAAAGCTTTAGACCTAAATTAAGTTTCCTCCAATATTGATAAAGCAGGGAAGCTGTTACTAGCTTAGCAAATTCTAAGCTCCCTGCTAATACCATTACTTGCACAGCAGCTCCTGCAAACATTTTACCTAATCCTGAAACAGAATAAAAAGCTGCAGATCCAGAAACAGAAAGAGCGGATAAGGCAATTATCCAAGGTAGTAATTTCTTTTTCATATATCTTTATATATCCACAAAAAAAGACTGGGATAAAACCCAGTCTTCTAGTTTAATATATTAATAAGCTTATTCTAGCTCAATTCCTTGCTCAGCTGCTGCAAGTTGTCTCTCTAGATCTTTAAGTACTACGTTATCTTGTTGGATCAACATAAGAGTTTCTTCGAAAGTTTTCCAAAGAGAAATAAAGTCATTAATTTCTGCTTCGCCTTTTCCTGACCATTTCATTAAAAAATAATGAGAGGCTTCGGCTTCAAGATTAGTGAAATATACAACACCGTCCTTAATACCCTCTTTCTTTACTGCCTCGATTCTTTTTATGATTTCGGTAACTCCTAGAGCCTCTTTAGATCTCCATTCAACTTCTTCTCTCATGAATGTTTCAAATCTTCTTAAAAGCTCCTTAGGCATAGATACGGCGTATTCCTTATCTTTAAGGCTTGTCTTATATCCTTCTAAGTCTTTTTTTATAGATTCAACTTTTTCATTGTCTATCTTGTCAACGAACTCTTCTAATTTCTTTTCGTTAGCGATTTCTATTACTTCAGGTTCTAATTGTGCTTTCTTTGCCATTTGTTTTTTATTTTTTATATTGATTATTAAAAGATAAGTTTCCTATATACCGTGAATTTCTCTGAATTTATTAGCAAGATCTATAAATTGCCCGAGATATTCCTTTAATTCGTAATCGTGTACTGTAAATGTTTGTATAGTAGATGTCTGCTCATTTGCAATACGTATTTTCCCCATTTTAGGAACTTCCCCGTATTTCTCCGCACACATGAACATATAAGCAGCTATTTGTAATTTGTAGCTTAATATATCTTCTTCGTCTTTAAGAGAGGTTGAAGATTTAAAGTCTTCTACTATCAAATAATTTTCCAGATCACGATAAACAAAGTCACAAGCTCCTGCCCATCCGCCTTTAAAAGTCGTGTAGAGGAAGGCTTCGTTATCTACGACCTCTAGAATGTTTTCCCAGAATTTATCGTGATAAAAATTCCAAAAAAGATCTCTTCCTTTGTTAACATACTTAGTGTACTTACCATCATCTCTTCTCGATTCCTCGATAGCAAATATCTGTGCTTTTTTTAAAGATCGATCAACATCTTTTTCTTTTGCCCATTCTAAAAGAAACAGTTCAAGCATCCTGTGCATAACTGTGCCTCTTTCAGCAGCGTCATACAAAATCTTATTCCATCTTTCTTCGCCAAATTGCTCTCTTAGTTTTTCGTATTTTTCGTTCTTAACTAATTTTAAGACCGTAGTAACGGACGGCAAAATTAAAGGAGCTTGATCAGCTCCTTCTATTACATAAGCTCTTCCCCAAGGAAAAGCTTGTCTGGTTATATTAACTTCAGAATATAACATCAGTAAAAAAGTATGAAATACCACCAATGATCCAACTAATTAAGCCAAACTTATATTGTAGCCAAAGTAGCAAAAGGACTAATATTATCCGATATATGACCCATCTAATAGAAAGTCTTTGGAAATAAGGTCTATAGATAATAAGGTACGATATAGAATTAGATATAGGTGTTAGCTCGGGCATTATTATTTCCTGTAGATTAAGTCTAGTCAGATACTCGTTAATAGGACGGGACTCTTCAAGAACATAAGCAGGTCTTATTTCTTCTGGAGAATCTGGAGAATAAATAACCTCAGGTGGAAGATTAACCACCGTATAGATCCTTCCGATCCAATCGACACGTAGCTTATATTTTTCCCACTCAATTGTGTTGATATTTTTCTTTATAGTCTTCCTTATAAAGAAATAATTTCTAATGTCGTTTATAACTCTTTTAAAAGGATAATTCATAACAATTATATCTATCTAAAGGAAAAAGTTACATTAGTCGTTAAAAGTTAAATTAACTCCAGGAAACATTTCCCTTACCTTAAGTCTTGCCCTTCTAATTCTTGTAGCAATCGCTCTTTTCTTCATTCCGTATTTATCGGCAATCTCTTGGTATCTCATTCCAAGTATTTCCCTATCGAATAGTATATCCTTATATATTTCTGGTAGGTCTTTCATTTTTTCCACGACGTTATCGTATAGATCTTCCATCTCATCATTTTCAACATTAACATAATCAAATTCTGCCTCTAATGTTATTGCCGCTGATGTAATAGTAGGGAAAGACAAATCATCGGAATCATCGTTACTTCTAACCACTTCTTGAATCATGGGAAGATATCGATCCTCGTTCTTTTTGATGCCTAGGGATTCGTTTCTAGCTATGTTATAGACCCAAGTGGAAAAATTACCTCTTGTAGGATCATATTGAGAGATCTTTGTCCATATCTTAGCCATTGTATTTGAAACAGCGTCTTCTGCTGCTTCTTGCTCCATTAAAATAGATTTACAATGATTTAGTAGCCCTGGTTTAATTCTTTTATATAATTCAACGAAGTCCTTCTCCGATGATGATCTCATAAAACTCTCTGCCAATTCTTGAATGTTTTTTACTGCCATTTTTAATTTCTTTTTTAAACGTTTATTTTTTTAATTTCTATTCCTGCTTCTTCAAAAAGTTTAAAAGAATCTGTGTTTCTGTAGGTTTCAGAATAAACAATTCTTTTTATTCCCGCTTGGATGATTAGTTTAGCGCAATCAAAACAAGGGGATAGAGTCACATAAAGTGTAGATCCCTCAGCACTGTTAGTGCTTTTTGCTATTTTAGTTATGGCATTAGCTTCTGCATGTAATACAGTTGGAAGTGTATTGTTGTTGCAGTCCTCACATTCGTTAGAAAATCCGGAGGGTGTTCCGTTATATCCATCAGATATGATTTGTCTATCTTTTACAATTAGACAACCTACCTTATTTCGATTACAGTGGGAATTCTCCGACCAAACTTTGGCCATTCTTAAATATAGGGAATCGATCTTATCCTGCTTGCTCTTCGGTAGGTTCTGATTGCTCATCAGATTCTGCGCTTTTTAGTGGTGTAACCTCGATTTTAAAGCGCTCTACTATATGGAATGTATCCATAAGTCTAAACACGCCAAGAAGATTTAATATCTTATTGACTTCTTCTTCATTAAATTCTAATTTCTCCCCATTTTCTAAAAGTTCTAAACATTCTTTGTAGCCTCCGTACATACTAAGGAACTCTACTAAAGTGCCTCGTAGTTCCTTCGTAATTTCATAGTTTTTATTCATAATATATTATTTAGGTTTATTTCTTACAAATATATAAAATAGGTTTCAAAAAGTAAACCCCCTAGCCAAACTTTTTATTATTCGGGATAACAACTAATGGATTTTGGAGTGTGTTATTTAAGCGTGTTAGTAAGCCTACCATAGCTTTCATGTTCTCTGCCATTTCGTTATCCATTTTTTGTTTATCTTCAGCTGCTGTTTTATCCTCAGTTTTTATTGTTTCTGACTGGGTGTTTGTTGTTCCTCCACCTTCTGTTTTTGTTTCTGTTGTTTTTGTCTCTGTAGAAGTTGTCGTATTTTGATTCGTACCTTCTGTTTGTTTATTTTGATTATCTCCTGTGCTTCCACCCTCTGGTATTATCACACTAGATAAATTTTGTTGTTCTGTTTCTTTTATAGGGGTATTTGTTGAGGAAGTTTCAGTTTTTGCTGGGGTAGTTGGGGAAATTTTTTCCTCTAACTTAGTTTCCTTGTTTTCTGTTGTTGGAGTTTGTGCGCTAGTTTTATTCTCTTCCGTTTTCTTTTCTTCCGGTTTCTCTAGTTTGGTCTCCTCTTTCTTTTTTTCTGGCTCCTTATTTTTTTTGTCATTTTCCCCAGTCGTACCAGTTCCTCCAGTCGCAGCTTCGAATTTAATACCTAAGATTGATGACAATAAATCTTCCTGTCTTTTTTTTACATCTGCTGCTGTTACCCCAGTTGCCCCTGTTCCTCCTGTCGTTGAAGTTTTTGCCCCTTCTACCTTTCCTGGTGTGGATGATCCAGTTGGACCTGTAGTAGAGGTGGTAACAGTTGTTATGGTTTCAGTTGTAGTCGTTGTAGTCGGTCCAGTTGAACCCGTTGTAGCTGAAGCTACCGTATTAGTTCCCTCAATAGCTGTACCAGTAGACCCAGTAGGACCTGTAGGGGATTCCGTTTTCTTTTCCTCTAATTTAGTTTCTGTAGTAGTTCCGGTAGGTCCAGTTGCCCCTGTTCCCCCTGGTAGCATAGATCTTATATCTTCAACTGTGCCGCTTTTAGATTTTTCTATGAGTTTGTTTATATTTTCGTCATATCTTTTGGACATGTTTAAAACTGCTTCACTATTAAATCCTTTAGCTTCTAATATCTTAGAAATAGCTGAAATTATAGCATTATTTTCTGGAGTGTATAGTAATCCTGCTGTTCTAGCATCTAGAGGAGTTTTGCTATTAAAATAGGAAAGGATATCTAAAAATTTATCTGCTAAAGGTTCAAACTTAAACTTATCATCTGTTACTTTCTTATTGAAATCGTTTTTAATTTCTTCGAAGGCTTCAAATTTTTCTATATCTCTATACCCTATATTTTCTATTATCTCCGTGGGTTTTCCTGTTTTTAAAACCTTTACATTCTCTATCTTATTTGAGGCTGATCCTTTAGCCATTTCGAAAATTTCTTTCCCGTCGACCGCCTCACCTTTATCTATTTTACGACTTATTTCACCCCTATCTGAACCGCTGTCGTCGTAGGCTTTCTTATAAAATATAGAATTAGGATCCAGAGCAGGGTCTAATTCTTTTAGTGTTTTATCAAAAATGTCGTCATAGAATGTTTTTGCTGCTGATGAAACACTATCAGCAGCTTCCATAGCCGCAAATGTTTCTTTAGATATTGTTGATCCTGCACCAGCTCTTATAGTGCTTTGTAGCTTAGCCCTATCAAATGCTCCTCCCTCTGATTTAAAAACTGGGAATCCCGATCCTGTTGTGCCTGTTTCTCCTGCCAAAATATTTTTTTATTTATATACCTAAAAACCCAAAAAAGCTATCTTTTTGGGTTTTTAAATGAGAATGCTTCTACCATGTCTCCTTGTTCTACTCTTTTGTTTTCTCTTTCTATTTTTTCATTAAGCTTATCTATAAACAATTGATATTCATAAAAGGGCATTGATTCTAAAGCATCTATTGATAATTTGAATTCATCCCAAAGTCTAAACTTAATATCAAAGTAATTGGCTAAAGATATCTGAAATAACGAAAAGAGATCTATACCCTCCGGGAAATGATATATCAGCTGTGACCTCCCCCTCACAGCTCTCACATTTAGTATAAATTCTAGATTTTGTTGCAAAGTTTATCTTCTCCGTTACTTGATCTGCTATAGAAAATTGAACTGGAGTCCAGTCTAAGGAAGCTCGCTCATACTGATCATATAAGGCTTCATCTAATCCTCGCCAATCAGGAATTATAAAAGTTGCAACTTTAGCAAAACTCTCGTCGAATTTTTTACCCTTTCTTCTTTTATCTGCTATGATTTTTCTACAAATAGTAGTAACCCCGACAGTTGGTATATAAAGATCTAGTGAAGATGTACCGTCTTTAGGTATGAATTTAAATGAATATGATTCTGTGCTATATCTTTTAAGAATCTCAGGATCCACGATAAAACTATCTAGTAGATTGGATCTAAGTTCTATCATATCCGGAACGTTGCATTCCGTTTTAGTGCAATTTTTTGTTACGGGTAATAATATTTTATTCTCCCCTCGTATAAAGGTAACGTCCCTAATTGACATTATAATATAAAACCTATCCTCATACCAAAGATCAAATGATTCTAAGAATCCTCCGTTCCATCTTATCTTCATACACTTAGAAAGAATAGAATTTAGTTTGTCGTCAAGATCTATCCTATCATTCTCATCAACTGTTGAAAACTGTCTTATTTCTCTAACTTCTGCTGCTTTTATAGCAATTTCAAATCCTGGGGGATATCCAAATCCTTTAGAAGGTAAATTCTCAACCGGTATATTTTTCCATTCGTTTTCCATTCCTAGTGGTGTTCTAGAAACGTTAACCTTTCCTAAATTATTGGATTGCTGAGGAGCTCCAGCACCCTGTGTAGGATTGGGTTGATTTGCTTCGTTAGCGATCCATGATGGTATTTGATAATTATTAACATCTGGATCATTATCATACTCAAATTTAGAAGCTGACTCTCTTTGTTGTAGCTGTCTTAATAGTTCATCATCTGGATTTTCTGCCATAATCTTTTCTTATATCTCATTTTACTGATCTTTCGATTTTAGTTTCTTATTTAATGACAAAAAGAAATAAAGCCCAAAGAAAACACCCGAAAGGAAGTAAAAAATTGCTACTGTATGCCAATAGGAATTTGTCCATTTCATTATTGTTGCAAAAAGGATATCGAATCCGAAGGGATTGAAGAAAGTTGCTAAAACTAAACATACTGAAGCCGTTCTTGTTCTGTTTTTCTGATTCACAATCGTCGTCCATATTATTTTAATTTAACATTTTTAGTTTTAACCAAAAACAAAAAATGGAGACTTTGTTGAGCCTCCATTTATATATTGACAAAAATAAAATTAGTTAAAAACGTCTTCGAAGTAGTCCGCTCTAAAAGATAAAGGTATTTTATAAGGAGTAGTACCGTTGGTATAATCAAGGTCTAATGCCTTGATCTGATCCACTGGGAAACAATTTACTAACTTAATTCTTCTAAATACGTCTCCCTGCTTATTAAAGATAGAGACAAGTATGTATGTTCCTCCTGCATAAGTTGATTTAATACCAGTGGCACCAGTTAATGGATTGTAAATTAAATCTGACCATTGTCTTAATGCTTTAAATACGTAGTTACTGTTGTTATCATTAAGGTTTGTTTCAAATTCAATTCTTACCTTAATACCAGTGTCATCAACTGCACCAGCAGCATATCTTCTTCTAGCAAATTTATATCTTTGCTCCGCTATACCTGGGTTTTTATCTACTGATAAACCTGAAACGGAAAGCACGTTCTCTACTAAGAGCGTTCTTCCTCCGTTACCTTGCTCTAAAGCAACCCCAGCTGGTGGCTGTATAATAACTTCAAACTGGTTAAGATATACCGGTTCGTATAATTGTACTGCTGCCTTTGATGCTGTAAAATGTGGTAATCCTGCCATTTTCTATTTTTTATATAAATATGTCGTCGAAATAATCAACTGCCCAAGTTAGGTTCAATTTGTATATTGAAGTCTGGGTATAATTTAATGCCATTTCTGGGATTGGTGTCATAGGAAAGCAATCTCTTAGATTTATCTTTCTAAAAATATCGCCCTGCTTATTGAAAACGTTAATAAGAATGTTTCCTGTGTAATCTTTTTTAAGCCCCATCGCTCCAGTAAGAGGATTGTAAATTAAATCTGACCACTGACGTAATGTTTTAAAAACATACATCGAATTGTTCTCGTTAAGGTTTATTTCAAATTCTATGTCAACATCTAAACCTGTTCTTTGTGGAGCAGCACCAGAGTAGTATCTTTTAGCGAACTTATACTGTTGAGTAATCTCCCCAGCATTTTGATCAACTTGTAGACCAGATACTCTAGTTACTTGTTCCAATAATATATTAGCAGCACCTGGGTTCCCTGCTTGCACAGGGATAGCAGTAGGTGGAGTAATAGTAACCTCAAACTGGTTGAGGAAAATAGGTTCGTACTTATTAACCGAAGCCTTAGAACTCGTATAATGTGGTAATCCCGCCATGTTTTTATTTTATATATTTACCTTAGAGAATTGTACTCAAATTCATTAGCTGAATTGTATAAATCCTCCGGAAGATATACCTCCTGTTCTAGTAACTGTCATTCTATTAATGAACTTGTGAATACCTCTTGCAGGTTCGATGATAACATCAATTATACCGATATTTTGATCGATGATTGCAGGGGTATTATTAGAAGAGTCCATGATAGTTAAGTAGTTGTAAACGCCTCCAACAGATCTTACTCCAGATAAGTAATTATCTACTAATGTTTTAATTTCAAGTCTAACGTTATCTTCGTTGAAATCAAACACATAGTTAGAAAGAATATCCTCAATTGCGCTTTCAACAGTAATTAGAAGGTCTCTAACGTGTAGGTTGTTAAACGCAGAGTTTGTTCTTTGGTAGCTTGTTTGGTTACCGTAGATAACAATACCAACACCTCTTTTTCTAATAATAGGGTTAATTCCAAATGGCTCTAAGTATTCTCTGTCTTGAATATCAAAGTCATATTCTAATCCTACTAAGTTACTAGCTGAGATAATACCTCTCTTAAGTCCTGCTACTATTGAATAAGGTTCACCTGTGATAAACTTACGAATAAAGTTATTTGAAACGTAAGCTGCTGGTGGAACATTCAAGTTCTTATTGTTCTCTCTAATGGTTAAGAAAGGAGCAAAGAATCCAGAGAATTTAGCTCCAAGATCTTCATCAGGTAAAGAGAATGTAAATGAAGGATTTAAACTTAAGTTACCTCCGTCTGCAATGTATCTAGCTTGTAAAAGTGGAGCAGGATCAGTTGCAGTAGGAGCAGAAGTAAATCTAGGATCTGTAGAATCAGCAAATTTCTTCATTGAAGGAAGGTTACAGATTGCTAAACATTTTTGTCTGTTCTTAGCAAGTCTAGTAAGTTGATATTTACAGTTTGGCTGTATACCTCCATCAAATGTGTCAATGATGTATCTGAAAGTAATTACGTCAGTATCAGCTAATGTTCTAGCAAGATTAGTGTCGGTAAGAACGTCTAATATATCGTTCATCCTTGTATCAGTACCATTAGGCATAGAAGCTGCCTTGATATCTGCTCCAGGAAGATATGTGAAATTAAATGTCTTAACAAACTCTTGGATGTTTTTAAATTTCCAAACTCTTGTTGTTACACCAGGGTAAAGTTGAATAGGTCTTTCTGTTTTAACCTGTACTGTGTAAACCCCAGGAGATGTTGCAGAAGCTACTGTTTTAACTTCTAAAACTCTCGTTAATCTTGACTGAAGATTTTCAGTTAATGGGTTATCATAGATCTGAACATCGGTAGATACAAGTAGATCTCCAACTTTTATTGCTGATGAGTTGGCAACTGCAGTAGATAGCTCGATAACATTAGGCTGTAATTGAGTTATAATATCTACATAGTCGCTTACATTACCTGCAGTAGATACGATATTAAAGCTTTCGCCTGAAGTTAGGTTAGTACCTACAGGAAGAGAACTTATGTAAGTTGTGTCCCAAGTAGAGATAACTTCAGGTGTTGTAAATGTGTCGTCGCCATACGCTCTACAAACTAGGATGTTGTATCCATCTCTGTCGACATTAACTTCAAATTTCAAATACTGTAGTAATGAACCAGAATCGTCTTTCCAATCAACGTCACCATCTCCGATGTTTCCTTTAACCCAGTCTCTGTACATTTCAGAGTTTTCATAAGCTAAGTAAGAATCAGTTCCTACCGGAATATCGGGAGAGAAGTAAACATCATCATTATCAAAATAGTCTGGATTGCCTATTTGATAAGCAGCCGCAGTACTTTTATTTGTAATATCATAAGGTTCAACATAAGTTGTAGCAGCAGTAGATCCAACTAAAGGATGTTTTAATCTTAGTCTAAGCTGTGCTCTAAGCCCAACAGGAAGAGTTGAATTTGTAATATTTTTAGCTTCTACTATTCTTAGTTTAACTAGATCTCCCTCATAAAATCCAAGATATCCTGGTGTAGGAAGGTTAGAAGTTACTTTACCTAATACCCATCTATCTGCTGGAGCAGTAGTTGAAACAGATACGAAATCATCTAAAGCTGTTACCTGATCATCATGTAACGTAGGAGATATGAACTTTGTGTCTATGTAAATAGCACCACCATCTCTTGCAGAAGGACTATAAGTATCCCAAAGTGAGGTTGGTATACCAGCATCACCTGTTGCATTGTATAGTGTATCTAGAAGTAAAGTTCCTGTTTCTGGTAATATGTCCATACCTGGGTTAGAGGGAGAAACGTTGTCTTCTAGCTCAGTACCACCTGTTGCACCGTCTATATTTTTATAGTAAGTGTAGTCTGCAAATAAATTTTGGCTATATGATAAGAAGTTAAGATTTTTTGGTACAGCAGTTATATCTGAATCATTACCTATCTCATCAACTAAGTGGTGACCAACTAAGTCAAATACTGAAGAGTTATCTACTAGATCATCCAAAGCCTCTTCATTAACTGCACAGAAGATACCTGTAGTAGCTGTCTGATTGTTAATAAGTGTTTGAATGTATCTTAAAGTACCATTTTGGTCGGTGAAGTTAGGAATAATTGTACCTGTTGTTGTTAGTACGATATTAACTCCATCCAAAGATAAGAAATTGTCTATCTGAGACTTAATAAATCCTTTAGATGTAAAATATGCGCTGTAAACAGGGTCATTAGCTAAAGCTTGATAGTCTGTCCAATTTCCACTTACTGCAATAACATCGATAAACCAATCTGAAAGATAATCGTATTGATTCATATAAGACGGAACATTATCAGCACCAAAGTATTCTCTTGCTGTAATATCAAATCCTTTTAAAGGAAATCTAGAGTCAAGAGATTTTCTAACTATAATACTAACTGGATTTTGTCCAAGATTAACTATACTAAATAACTTTCTTGAATCTGGTTGAGCTCCTGATGTGTCCTCTGTAGCTAACAAATATGTAGTATCTGGGAACCAGAATTTCTCTTTGTTATAGTACGAAGATAATAATTTATCTTGTTTAGTAAGAGGGTCTGAATATCCACCAGTAGCATTTGAACCATTTTGTTCCTCAGTATCCATAGAGAATGCTCTATATCTAGCAACATCTGCTCCTGCCGCATAGTCAGGATCACCATTCACGTCTACTGAATTATTTAATAATCTTAAATTAAGAGCAAAGATAGGTCCACTTTGTAAACACACTAGTGAAGATCTGTGGAAGAAAGATCCTTTCTTTTCCATAGCCTTGTCTATATCTCCAAATACAGACTGGAATGTTGTTATATCCGGACAATAAACTGGTGTATTAAAAGGACCGATTGTGGAATATCCCACTACCAATCTAATCGTAGATGGGTTTATAATAATATTCTCACTAGCATCAAATTCCAGAGTATAAACACCAGATGCTTTAAATTGGGATAAATCAAGTTTGACTTGTTTTGCCATTTTTAGTTTTTATTTATATTTTAAGAAGATAGCCTCTTACTTCTTTTTCTATGTATATATCATTCTTCTCTCAAGAATCAAGGAGTCCGTTTAAGAAAGTATAGTTTGATAGATCACTAGTTTTGTTTTGTGCTGCTTCGTTGTTTTCAGAAAGTCTTTCTTCTATGAGTTTTCTAAACTTTTCAGGTATTATATCATACAGATCCATGACAGTCTCTTGGAAATCTCCATTATCAAAAACACAGTTTAAATTAACTAGGGTCATGGCTTCATCATCTTTCCCTATTTGGCTCGAAAAACTCCCATTTGGATTTATACCAAAGTTAGCTAGTTCGTGTATTCCGTTCTTGTTTGATGGAATAATTTTAAATCCTCTAGCATTTATTTTTAAGTCGTAGCAAAATTTTTCCTTGTTTTTAACAGTTAGCTTAACCCCTGGTTTTAATTTAGTACTTGCTTCTGAGTGTTTAGTATAAACAAACATCTCATCAAAGAAGTCTTCACAATCCATTAGTTTGTCCATTAGCATTTCACCTTTGTGATCTAATTCAAGAACTATTCTCGCATTATCGACTCCAAGAACACCTGTTATTAGGATTTCAAGAAAAGCCTTAAACTCATCTATTTCAATGTTGTTAGATCTAAATATTCCCACCTGTAAAAGACAAAAGAAATCGCTTTCGTCTTCAAAAAATCTTTTATTTTTTATAACGTTGCTGGGCATTGGAGCAACCTTAAATATATTGGCTACCGAATAATCTCCCCCGCCTCCGCTGGCAGTGTCTATAGAGATATAAAATTTTTGTCCATCTTTTTCAAATACCGATGCTGGATCAAATTTAGGGTGCCACAGAAGACCTGAGTAATCGATCGGACTTTTTTCAAAAGGCCATAATTCGTGGAAGATAAATTGCTCTTCAGTATTTTTTAATCTTTTTAATGTGTTAGAATCTAAAAGAAGTCTAGATGATGATAAGAACTGACACCCATATTCTTGGTTAAAATCCTCTTCTGATCCTAGAGCTGCTATTTCTTTTCTCTTCCATTCTTCGTCCCTTCCTGGTACTTGCCACCATTCAACCCTAATTGGATTGAATTCGTTTTCTCCTTCTATAGCTCCTTTGTAAATTTCCCAGAATTTATTCATTCCGTTAGGAGTAGATGTAATAATAACTCTAGCTATCTGTGACGAAGAGATAGTGGGATAAACAGATTTAAAGAACTGGTTGATGAAGTTTGGGTTAATGTGAGCAAACTCATCCATGTATAACATGTGAATAGTATAACCGATAGAGGATGTTTTAGTCGTCGTCTTGGCCATTATTCTACACCCGTTATCATACTTCATTGTCATTACATTATAAACAACCAATCCTGGTTTTAAAAAGAATGGTAAACCCTTCATGATAACCTTGATCTTGTCCATTAATTCCGCAGCAGTGTCGCCAATGTTTGCCATAATCATGGCATTTTTTTCAAAATTAAAGAGCAGGTACCACAAAAGAAATATTGATGATGTAATAGTTTTGCCAGATTGTCTAGGGGACACAAAAACATTTTTTCTGTGGTGTTGGTACTGATTGAGAATCTGTATCTGATAGTCCCTAAGTTTTATTTGCCTAATTCCTTCATCAGTCATTACGTGACAGTAATTGTCAGCAAAATAAACAACATCCTCCGCGCATTTTTTAATTTCTTCCAATTCCCATTCGGTGTATTCGAATAGGATATTTCCTTTCCTCAGCTCAGGATCGTTTTCGTGAAAGGGATTGTCTACATCTTTATAATCGACACCATTTTCTTCCGCATCGTATATTAGCTTGTCAACCTTAGCTGTAGACCAGAAATTACTTGATCTTTCGTCTTTGACATTCATAATTATTCAAATATATCGTCCTCAATTTCAAAATCCATATCGTCATCGCCACCTAAAAGGTCTGATGTTCCACCAAATTTAGTTCGTGGATTTATGAGACTGTCATCAGGAGGATTGTTCTTAACTATCTCCGCGTCTTTAACGAGATTTCCGTTTTTCATAACGTTTTGTAGGTTTTCCATTAAGCTTCTAGTTCCTCTAGCTTTTAATAGATCCTCGTTCTCTTTGGACTGTATTATATTTCCGTTCTCGTCAAATTGAAGATCTCCGCCTCCTCTTTTTATTTCTTCAGATTCAGATTTTAGTTGCTTATAGTTTTTTTCCATCTGTGTCATATAGGAAGAAAAATTCTTTGGCATTTGCATAACTTGATTTTGCAATTGTGCTAGAACCTCAAAAAGCCTAGGTTCTACTCTACCAGAGTCTATTTCTTCTATAAGTTTGGCTATAGCATGTTGAGCAGTTCTTATTTGAAAAGCCATAGTGGAGATGCTCATCGCATCTATTTTTTGCTTGTGCTTGATGTAGGAATCTTCTGAGACGTTCTCCATATCATTGTAGAACTTGGATAGCGAATCTAGTATAGCTCTAGCTTCCATTTCAACCTCGCTCTTTACAGCATCAACCTTAAGTTCTCTGTGTGGCTTAATCGGTGGTATATCTGGAGTACTCAGACCAGAAAGCATCTCGTCTGCTAGGATTATACTATCAAGCCTATCCTTAAGGTTAAGCTCTTGCTCCTTTGATAAATTGGGTGTTTTGGGTTTTCTTCTTGGCATAAATTATCTGTTTCTGGCAACTTTTGGAAGTTTCAGTATTGGTTTAGCATTATCTATAATAATACCGAGTTGAGCATCCCCAACTATGTTCTGATTCAGCATAGTTGATTGTTTCTCTTCCTCTACCATTTGTTTAAAAAATCTATAATTAGTTGCCCATAATGGACAGGATCTTGTTTTGTATGAGTAGTTATTAGTTCCATAAAAAGGACTGTCATAATCTTCCTCTATAACTGGTGTTATATTAAAAGTGTAAGCTTGTGTTGTTACCCCGTCCAATGAGTGAACAAGACTTAAGTCTGAAGTTTGTGTTGCTGGATTATCTGGGTCGTATGTGAGTCTCCAAACTTTCATAGAGTACTGTCTAAATATATTAGAGAAGTTAAAAACAAATCCATACCAATCATCTGTAGTTGGTATAAATTCACCAATTGTACTTGGTATACCAGCACCAAAAGGAGAAGAAACCTCTAGATTATTTATCCTAAACCTTAAACTTCCGGTTTGTATATAATTGTTATCTGTAGGGCTACTAACAGCATTAGATCCACTCCAAATAAGATCTATAAGTAGACCTGATCCATTATAGTAACCATCAAATAATGTTCTGGCCTGCGCCTTTTGCATTTTCCACCCTGCCGTGCTAGCGGGAGAGGGAGCGCCCTCGTCTTTTATTTTAAATCTATATGCGTCAACAATTTCTAATAGCTCAAATCCGCCAGATCTAGTTCCATCTGCTAGTATAGAAACAAACCCATTAGGATTTTCTCCCATTGACAATTTGTGTATTATTGGATAAGTGCTATAAGTTATTTCTCCTGTCCCTATATTATCTATAGTTATAGGAACCTTTGGAGCAGGTTTAGGAACTAACTTTGCTCTGTCTAAATAATTTCTAATTCTAAACCAACACAAAAAGGATCTTTCCTCGCTTGCTGTTAATACTGGATCTGCTTTCCATCTAACAGCATCTCTTTCAATAACTAGAGTTGCAGGGGATATAGGATCAACTTGTGCTTGTGAATCCACAAATATTCTGTCTAGATCATAATAGTTGTTAAATACGATAGTCCAGTTGTTATTTAAATCGTATTCTATAATTGGAAGATCTTTACTTACGTAAGATCTTATAGGATCTTCTAATCTTCTTTGTGATGTAATAGCATATTGCTGAGGTTTTGTTAACTCTATTTCTTCGTTTTTTACCTCCTCACCAAATAGTTCTTTAGTGTTAACCGTATAATCTAAAAGTTCAGTCTCTGCTTCTGGATTAATAAATGTAGTGTTCTTCTTAACCTCGTATTTAGTTAGCTGTATCTTAAAATAAACTGGGTAATTATTAATATCCCTAAAAACGTACATAGAATCGATTTGATAGATCCTGTTTGTGATTGGGAAATAAATTATGTCTCTTTTTCTTGGTTGTGATCCTTTACCAAAAATGCTTTCGAAATATTTTCTATCGATATGAATTTCAAATGGCTGGGCAAAATTTAATCCCCAAGTTTCGAAAGTTAATGCTGCATCAGGAAATTGGTTATTAGGAACCATGACCTTAACGCATTTTTCGTCAACAACATTAAACAAGTTATACTCTTTAAGCACTACATCTTTTCCCCTTCCTTGTGGCTGTACTGAATAATAAACAACCTCATGCCCAAAGACATTGTTAACAATCTTACTTAAATCCTGATACATGTTGATAGACCTGTTAATATCATAAGGTCTAAATGTGAAATTACAATCAGAAAAAACTATAGGATAGTTAGTAAGCTCTCTACTACAAAGAGGTGCAGGAGGATTCGTCATTAAATCTCGGGGATCCACTGTTTTATATTGAAGATCCAGCTCAAAATCTAATAAAACTATTGGTGGGCTTAATGGAGTTCCTGGAGGATAGTATGGACTTGCATTTTCATCAGAAACTGCAGTTAATCTGATCTCTATCCAAAAAGGATTATCTGGAGAAATCTGAATAGCAGATATTGACTGTTGGGTTAATTCAGTCCACAAAGACCAGTTGGACCCA
>Ga0315901_10004998_pt1 | contig 16293 bp, 26 predicted proteins | sample LakEriMetagenome_10_FD_203761 | JGI IMG/M metagenome (GOLD analysis project Ga0315901, IMG submission 203761) | Freshwater fungal communities from buoy surface, Lake Erie, Ohio, United States - Buoy 2 MA116 | ecosystem: Environmental > Aquatic > Freshwater > Lake | place: USA: Lake Erie, Ohio...
GCCGGTGCATCAACTGTAACTATTGCTGTTGCCACCAACGGTATTTTGTCTACCGCTGCCGCTGACACTGCTGGTAGCTTTGGCGACTTGACAATTGCTGCTGGCGCAACCGGTATTGGCCGCTTTACGATTATGTTCTCAAGCGCAACAGCGTACGTGTTCACTCGTACCGCCTAATCAACCCAAGGGGCTTCGGCCCCTTTTTTAAAGGAGATTGATTATGATGCAAACGGACGTAATAGGTAAGGATTGCGCGGCTGGCGCAACTACTACCGTATACGCAGGACGCGCTCGTTTTAAAGGTATTTGGTATAGCTCTTCTGGCGCTTCTACTATTGCTGTCAAAGATGGTGCTACTACTTTGTTTACTTTCACAGTTGCAGGCCAAGCTTCGGATGACATATGGATTCCGGGTGAAGGCGTGTTGTGTGAGACAAGTTTAGTTATTACTACCGGTGCGGGACTGACCGCTGTGGTGTTCTATGGCTAAGAGTCCAGCATGGCAGAGGAAAGAAGGCAAATCCGACACGGGCGGCTTGAACGCCAAGGGTCGGGCCTCCGCGAAAGCGCAAGGTATGAACTTGAAACCTCCCCAGCCGGAAGGCGGCTCACGGCGCGACTCCTTTTGTGCAAGGATGAGTGGCATGAAGAAGAAGCTCACCTCTGCCAAGACAGCCAACGATCCAGATTCACGCATCAACAAAGCTCTTAGGGCTTGGAATTGCTAGGACAAATATGAAATACGAAACACCATACGACCGCATGAATCGCGAGAACAGAGAAGCTGCTCGCGTTCGTGAATTAAAAGCTTTAGACAAAGCGGCTATTTCTAAAGTTAAGCCTGGCGCACCTTATTATCAACCTGAAGATGACGCGCCAGATCGTGCGTTAACGCGGGCTAAAGCACAAGCTGCATACATGAAAAAGCAGTCTGGTGATGATTATCAGCGTGACGAAGGTGTGCTGGCTGACACCTCTAGAACTTTGAAAAATCTTATGGCCGGGAAACGCGGTATGGATGCTATGGAATACGGCGACGAAGGTTTAATGTCCGGTTCTAGAAAAGCTGGCCGTGAAGCTGTTATGAGAGAAGCCGCATCAGAATTGCAACGTGAATCTCGCGGCATGGCTAAAGGCGGTAAAGTTGGCTCTGCTTCTAAGCGAGCAGACGGTATTGCTCAACGCGGTAAAACAAAAGGTAAGTATCTGTAATGGATTACCATGTTCTTTGGTCGGCAGCTTTATCCGTCATTCTGGGCGTGGCGGGATTTATCCTGCGTGAAAAGTTTGCTGAACTGAAAGAAGTAGCTTCTGAGCTACGCCGCGTTGAGCGGTTACTCAACATAACACGAGAGGAAAACCATCGTGATTTCATTACTAAAGCAGAAGTTCAGCGTATTTCTGACCACATTGACCAACGTTTTAACAGGCTGGAAGAAAAAATTGACCAGCTTATTCGCCAAAAAGGGTGAGTGATTGTGGCTGGGATTGATACATTAATTAGAGGTGCTGTTGGTTCCTTGGCAAAAGACAAGATAACCAGCCAATTAACTCCAACACAAATGGAGTTGGCGTCTTTTATTCTCAATCCCCAGTACTACATGGCCGAAAAAGGCATCAATAAAATTGCTGACATATTGGGTTACGGTAGTGACTATAAAAATCTACAAGCCGATGCCAAATCTAACAATCAATATTACAAAGAAATAATGCGCGATGCGCTTGGTAACGTGCTGCCGGATTCTATTGGCAACATCATACGTTCCAACCCTAAAATATCTGAAGCAGATCAAGCGCCTGCTGGGGAATACCTGGCGTGGGACCCCGCAACGCAGTCGTGGACAACACAAGGATCGCCCAGTCCAGTATCAACGGGTACTTCCGATGCGTTTGATGACTTTTTGCGTAATTTGAATGCCGGCGATACCCAGACAGTTGGGCCATTAGAAGAGTATGACCAAAAGCGCCTAGATGCTGAGTACGATTTCCAGACTAGCTTGAGCGATTTCCAACCAGGTCTTAGCAATAATACGGATGACTTGGGTGAAGTAACTGTTGTTGACCAAAAGCCTGCCGACAGTGGTGGTGATTTGTCCTATACAGAGATGATTGATATATTAAATTCAACGCCCAGCATTAGCGGAAGTCGTGGTCTAAACGTGCCAGGTTCAGAAAGCTTGGCGCCAGCTGGATCCGTATACGATACCAACATTGGAGCTAACACGCCAATTACAGAAAGCTTGGCTCCGGTAAGTTACACGTTTGATGTGAATACGGGTACCGTAGTTCCAGCTACAGACACCTCAAGCGTATCCCCAGATGGTTACACATTTGATGCCGGTAGCGGTATGAACGTTCCTGAAACTGCAGCTCCAGAGGGGTACATATTTGATGTCGGTAGTGGTATGAATGAATACTTGGGTGGCGGCAGCAAAGGCAACATAGAAGATTATTCGTACAGTCAATATCGTTATGGTGGTCAAATTCACAGAGGTAGACGATAATGCCAAGCACAAGCAAAAAGCAACATAATTTCATGGCCGCGATTGCAAATTCGCCATCGTTTGCTAAGAAAGCTGGGGTGCCCATGTCAGTGGGTAAGGACTTTGTAACTGCCGATAAAGGCAAGAAATTTTCTAAAGGTGGCGATATGAAACACGAAGATGTCAAGATGGACAAGAAAATGATGCAGAAGGCCGTGAACAAACACGAAGGCCGTTTGCACAAAGGTGAATCCATGACCAAGCTGGCTAAAGGCGGTATGGCTCCATCCAAAATGGGCTCGGTTAAAACCGCTTCTGGTCGCGATGGTGTTGCTACTAAAGGCAAAACCAAAGGTACCATGATTAAAATGAACAAGGGCGGCTACGCCTGCTAAGGAATTATCATGGCAACTAACAAATACGACAAACCAACCTATGCTTACACGGCTGGCGTGGGTAAACTGGCAGATGATAAATTTGACATTAAAGGCGCCACCAACTCGGAAGCCGAAATGCGATTTAGCGATGTGCCTGACCAAAAAGCTATGCGCTTCATGGCAGCAGACGAGAAGTTGTCTGAGTTTTTAAATCCTAAAGCTGGCGCCGGTCGCGGCAAGCAGGGCGGCCCTACTGCCAAAGAGCTGAAAGATTATGAAGACAAGAAGGACGCGCGCATCTTTACCAAAGAAAAGCGCATGCCTCCTTCCCCCCGTGAGATGGCTTCGGGCGGTAAAGTTGCTTCAGCTTCCAAACGTGCTGATGGTTGTGCTACCAAGGGTAAAACCAAAGGCACCATGATCACTATGTACGGCGGCGGAAAGTGCTGATATGTTAGCCTGCCGCGGAATGGGCGCCATAATGCCCAGCAAAATGCCCAAAGGTGACACGAAAGCGCGCCGGGACGATACAGACTTTACGCAATATGCTGAAGGCGGCCCTGCTGGCTTATATGCCAACATCAATGCCAAACGTAAACGGATAGCAGCTGGATCTAAAGAAAAGATGCGCAAGCCTGGTTCTAAAGGTGCTCCTACTGCCGATGCTTTTGTTCAATCTGCCAAGACTGCTAAAAAATGACCACTACCGGCACCACGCTCTTCAATATGGACTTCACGGAAATCGCTGAAGAGGCATGGGAGCGCGCGGGCCGGGAGATGCGATCTGGTTATGACTTGCGTACAGCACGTAGGTCCATGAACCTAATGACGATTGAGTGGCAATCCAAAGGCATCAACATGTGGACTATGGAGCAGGGCATCATTAACCTGACGCCTGGTCTAGCTACATATGCTTTGCCTACAGATACGATTGATTTGTTAGAACATGTAATCCGCACGGGTTCAAACACTGCTTCTACCCAGGCGGATTTGACTATTACACGTATTAGTGTTTCTACTTATGCAACAATCCCAAACAAGTTACAACAGGCGCGACCGATTCAGGTATGGATTCAGCGGTTATCTGGCGAAACAAATCCTACAAACGCTGTGCTTAGTGGTGCGCTCACCTCAACGGCCACAACGATCACGCTTGACACGGTGGTTGGATTAGCGGGCGCTGGATTTATTCGCCTGGGCGCAGAAGACATTTACTACACCTACATATCGGGCAATACGCTGGGCGGCGTTTTCCGTGGACAGAACAATACTACAGCTGCTGCACAAGCAGATGGCACGGCGGTGTTTGTACCCCAACTTCCAGCTGTGACCGTATGGCCCACACCTGATAACAGCACTACGTACCAATTCGTATATTGGCGCCTACGCCGCGTTCAAGACGCTGGGGCTGGTGTTAGTACTGCCGACATGAATTTCCGCTTCCTGCCTTGTTTGGTGGCCGGCCTGGCATACCATATTGCAGTGAAGACGCCAGAGCTGATGCCGCGCATTGAAATGCTTAAACAGATGTACAACGAAACGTTTGATATTGCGGCTGGTGAAGATCGAGAAAAAGCTGCGGTCCGGTTTGTGCCTAGACAGATGTTTATAGGTGGCTCCTAATGGGTAATCGTTTTGCGTCAGGCAAGATAGCGATTGCTGAATGCGACCGCTGTGGTCAGCAGTTCCGGTTAAAGAAGCTCAAAACGGAAATCATTAAGCAGCGCAAATATGAGCTGTTGGTTTGCCCTGAGTGCTGGGACCCAGACCAGCCGCAGTTAATGTTGGGTACGTTTCCTGTGGATGATCCCCAGGCACTACGCAACCCGCGTAGGGACACAACGTATGTAACGTCTGGCATTAACGCTAATGGTAATTTGTCAGGTGGTTCACGGGACATTCAGTGGGGTTGGAACCCGGTTGGCGGGTCAAGAGGTTTTGATAATTTACTAACGCCAAACTACTTGGCATTAGGCGTACAAATTGGTACAGTAACGATACAAATAGGAGCTTAAAATGGCATACACACGATCAGCCGATGGCATTGCAAAAAAGGGTAAAACTGATGTTCAAGTTTTCCCTACCAGTGGCCCAGCCCAAAAAGAAATGATGGGCGGCACAGGTAAAGGCAAAGGAAAAACCAACGCCAATATGAAAGCTATGGGCCGTGGTTTGGCAAAAATTGCAGCACAAAAGCGAGGTTAATCATGGCTACATTTAGCAAAAAGATGATGGGTAAAGAAGTTGGCGATGCCAAGGTCTATGCCAAACCACATACCATGACCGGCAAAGAAGTTAAAGCTTCTTCTAATCCTGGGTCTGGCCCCGACCATAGCGATGCCGGAACAGTCAATATGGCTGTAGGTAATGTGTATCGTCGTGCACAACCAGAAGCCAAGACAACTGGTATCAAGATGCGCGGTGCAGGTGCAGCGACTAAAGGCGTAATGTCAAGAGGCCCGATGGCATGAACTACACCCAGCTTGTCACGCAAGTAAACGATTACTGCGAGAACTCTTTCCCAACTGACAATATGAATACGTTCATTCGTCAGGCGGAGCAGCGCATCTATAACACGGCGCAACCTGCTAATTTAAGAAAGAACGTGACAGGCCAGTTAACTGCCAGCAATAAGTATTTAGCAGCGCCGTCTGACTTTTTGTCCACGTATAGCCTTGCCATATACCCAGCTTCTGGCACGGGCGACTACCTGTACTTGCTAAACAAAGATGTGAACTTCATGCGTGAAGCATATCCAAACCCAGCAACAACAGGTAAACCTAAGCATTACGCCATCTTTGGACCACAGTCTAATGATGTAAACGAGTTGTCGTTTATGGTGGGCCCCACGCCCGACGCGGCTTACAGGGCTGAGTTGCATTACTACTACTACCCAGAGTCTATTGTGACGGCCACCACGTCTTGGCTGGGCGATAACTTTGACTCCGTGCTTTTGTATGGAACCATCTGCGAAGCGTACACCTACATGAAGGGTGATGCCGGTATGGTTCAACTTGCGCAAGATCGCTATGTCCAAGCAATTGCTCTGTATAAAAATCTGGCTGATGGTAAGCAACGCATGGATGCTTATCGTGATGGTCAATTGAGGGTTCAAGTATCATGAGCATTCTTCAAACCGCAACCACAAGCTTTAAAGTTCAACTGCTTCAAGCGGTTCATAACTTTGGGCCAACCAGTGCTAATACGTTTAAAATTGCCCTGTACACAGCAGCCGCAAACATTAACGCTGACACCACCGTTTACACGACTTCAGGCGAAGTAGTTGGAACAGGCTACGTGGCGGGTGGTAATACACTTGCCATATCTGTATCCCCTACGTCTGGTAACAACTCCTCTTCCGTTCCAACCGCTTTTGTTTCGTTTGTCAATTCATCATGGACAAATGCAACATTTACCTGTCGTGCCGCACTAATTTACAACTCTACACAGGGTAATAAATCTGTTGCGGTGCTTGATTTTGGCGCAGACAAGACAGTTAATAACGACACATTCACAGTTATCTTCCCAACGCCCGATGCCAATAGCGCAATCGTTCGTATCTCTTAAGGACGCATCATGAGTACAGAAAAAAGCAAAGCCCAAGACGTGGTGTCTGCTGGGTTATTGACATTCCCCAAGAGTGGCGATTCTGCCTCTGCTGGTGGCGTTTACACGGTTACTTGCGTAGGCCCAGACGGGGTTGAGAAGTGGTCTGACACGTTCCATAACTTGGTAGTCAACCAAGGCTTACAAGACATGAACGACAAGTACTTCAAGGCTTCCGGTTATACGGCGGTTTGGTACTTAGGTTTGGTGACTGGCCCCGGCTCTGGTACAACTTATGCTGCTGGTGATACTTTGGCTATCCACGCTGGTTGGACAGAAAACACCGACTACACAGGTAGCCGTAAGACTGTGACTTTTGGTACGCCAACAACTGCTGATCCTTCTGTGGTTAGCAACTCTGCCTCACCTTCTGCGTTTAGCATCAATGCTACAGCTACGATTGCTGGCGCGTTCTTGGCTTCTACTACTGATAACTCTGGTATTTTGTTTTCTGCCGGTGATTTCACGGGTGGTGACAAGTCCGTTGCCAGCGGCGATACATTGAACGTAACGTATCAGTTCTCCCTTGACGCTGCCTGATAGGTAGAGCGGTGTTCGGAGATGTAACATTTGCACAGTCTCCCTTCGCCTCACTAGGCGGGGCTACGTTTGGTGTCGATGTTTCTGAAACCGCAGTAGCAAATAGCACTCAGTCAGTCCTTACAACCTTTGTGGGGACGGAGGCCGAACTTGCCGCAGCAGCGGCTACGCAGTCTGTTATTGCTCAGTTTCTTGCTAGGCAAGATGAGACAGCTACGGGCACTGACACGTTTAACACCATCAATAACATCTTTAACGTTTCTCTGTCTGAATCTGCCGTTGGCCAAGATGCCAACAGTGCTGTAGCTACACTCATCGGCGCTATTGCAGAAGCTGCTACTGGGGCTGACTCTTACATTTCTCGCGCAGATTTTGCCGCAGCAATTGAAGAGATGGGGTTGGTGTTTGACCAGTTTACTACCGCAAGATTTGTTAATGCGGCGTTAGCTGAAGGCGCAACGGCCACAGATGAGTATTTGGTTAGAACTATTTTTGGTGCAAGTATTGCCGAAAGTGTGACTGGATCGGATGTATACCTACCAGTCAAAGAAATCAATGCACGGCCAACAGGCATCCAGCTTTATGTAAACATCGGCACTGCAGTTATTTGGGCGGTAATTGATGACAGCCAGACTCCAAACTGGCAAAATATCACAAATACGCAGGGTAGCGGCTGGACAACCATAAATGACGAACAAACCCCCGGTTGGACAAACATCCCATCGTAAGGACAACAAATGGCGCTAGTATTAAAAGACCGAGTCAAAGAAACGTCCACAACGGCTGGCACGGGCACACTAACGCTTGCTGGTGCAGTAACAGGCTTCCAATCTTTTGCCGCAGTAGGTGATGGCAACAGTACTTATTACGCTATTGCAGACAACGCTACAGGTGCGTGGGAAGTAGGTATTGGTACTTACACCGCATCTGGCACGACGCTTTCTCGTACGACTGTGTTGTCCTCAAGTAATGCTGGGTCGCTTGTAAATTTTGCGGCCAATCCCAAGGACGTGTTTGTAACATACCCATCTGAACGGGCAGTTTGGCTTGACAGTGCAGGCAGCGTTTTGGTTCAGTATGAGTTCAACACAATTAACGCCACGACTGCCAATCTTACAACCGCAAACATTACGTCCGGCACAATTACCACAGCCCCAACTAACAACACAGACATTGTTAACAAACAGTACGCTGACGCTATTGCATCTGGTATCCACTTCCATGAAGCAGTGGAGTTGGCAACTACCGCAGCCCTGCCAGCAAACACCTACAACAACGGAACATCTGGGGTAGGGGCGACGCTTACAGCCAACGCTAATGGTATTTTGTCCGTAGATTCAACGGTTACCGTGGTCAACAACCGCGTACTTGTTAAGAACGAAGTTACGCAGGCAAACAACGGGGTGTATGTTGTAACGCAGGTTGGTACTGTTAGCACACCATATATTCTGACCCGCGCTACAGATTTTGATACTGCGGGATCGGGCGTTGACCAGATTGATGAGGGTGACTTCTTCTTGGTTACAGGCGGTACGGCTAATGCCAATACTGCTTGGGTGCAACAAACTCCACCCCCAATCACAGTTGGCACAACAGCGTTAGTCTTCCAGCAGTTTGCAGCGCCAATTACTTACACGGCTGGTACAGGTTTAAACGAGTCTCCAACCTATACGTTTAACATTGCTAACACTACTGTTTCAGCCGCCACATACGGTTCCGCTTCTCAAGTTCCTGTGTTTGCCGTTAATGCCCAAGGGCAGCTTACTTCCGTAACCAACACAAGTATCGCCATTAGCGGCTCTGCGGTGTCTGGGGCTATCTCTGGTCAAGCCGGATCGGTAGCTAACGCCCTGACTGCTGGCACATATCTGACTAGCGGCGGTACTTACGACGGCTCAGTGGCTCGTACTTTTACTGTGGATGCCACATCTGCAAACACAGCTTCCAAAGTGGTGGCACGGGATGCCTCTGGTGATTTCTCTGCCGGGACAATCACTGCGGCTTTATCAGGTAACGCAACCACTGCAACAACTGCTACAAATGTAGCTGGCGGAGCGGCGAATCAACTTGTCTACCAGTCAAGCGCTGGTACATCCACATTTGCTGCTGCACCCACAACGTCTAGCACGTATCTGTACTGGAATGGCTCTGCCTTTGCTTGGGGCACTGTGGCGCAAGAAGCGCCTGTGTCTTTGAACGATATTGTCATCAGCAACAACTACACTTTTCCAGCAAACAAAAATGCAATCAGCGTTGGGCCGGTGACTGTGGGTTCTGGCGTAACTGTTACTGTAGGCAGCGGTCAGCGTTGGCTGGTTGTTTAAGGAATAAATATGGCTGTCGTAAATTACACCCCTCTACTTGGACTGGCTCTCCCGACAACGGGCGATCTGGTGGGTATTTGGGGCACTACAGTTAATACTGCGCTGACATCTTTGCTGGACACGGCCATTGCAGGCACAACCACTTTGACCTCAGATGCAGATGTAACCCTGACTGATACCGACGGCGCAACCAATCAAGCCCGGTCAGCCATCATTAACTGGACGGCATCGGGCACAGTTACACGAAACATTACAGCACCCGCAGTCAGTAAGGTTTACATTGTTTTTAATAACACAGGCAGCACCCAGTCAATTGTTATTCGCGGTACTGGCCCAACAACAGGTGTAACGATTCCAGCCGGGGATCAAGCTATGGTTGCTTGGAACGGCTCAGACTTTGAGAAGGTTGGTGGTGGTAACCCCGCTGGTTCAAACACGCAGATTCAGTTCAACAACGCAGGAAACTTTGGCGCTGCCGCAGGTCTGACTTGGAACGGCACAACCATGACGGCGACAAACCTGTCTGCCGGATCATTAACGCTGACCACTACACCTTTGGCTATTGCTTCAGGCGGTACAAACTCTAATGCCACCCCTACACTTGGCGGTGTTGGATACGGAACTGGTACAGCCCACGCATATACAGCATCGGGTACTGCTGGTAAAGTGCTGACATCCAATGGTGCAGCAGCCCCGACTTGGGAAGACGCTCCAACGCCATCAAAAGCCAGCGGTGCGCTTTTGGTTAACACAACGACAGTTAGTGAGAGCTATGTCTTACCGGCTGGCTCAAACGCATTCTCCGTAGGGCCGATCACGATTGCGGATACCTACACCGTTACAGTATCATCCGGACAAAGGTGGGTAGTTATATGAGTATCATTGCAGCAGGAACAACGACCACAACCGCGCTATCTAGCACGGGCAATACCGACGGCACGTTACAACTCCAAGTTAACGGCACTACACCTTCGGTGACTCTCAACACCCTTGGTGCTGTTGGTGTTGGCTCAACTCCAGCGTTTGGCACATCCGGTCAAGTCTTGACTTCCGCAGGCTCTACGGCTGCGCCTTCATGGTCAACCAACGTTTCAAGCCAGTGGACAACAACAGGTTCGGACATCTACTACAACACGGGTAATGTTGGTATTGGTGTTACACCGAGTGCTTGGTACACAGGCTACACGGCTTCTCAAGTTGGTGTGAATGGTTCTGTTTGGGCAAATAAAACAACAGCAGACACAAACATTGTTGGTATTGGTTCTAATCAGTTTTTAAATTCTGGTGCAACAAACAGGCTTTACATCAGCAACGGTTTTGCTACACGCTACGAACAGGCTGTTGGCGCACACTCTTGGTTTACAGCCGCATCAGGCACAGCAGGAAACGCCATCTCCTTTACCCAAGCAATGACGCTGACAGCAGATGGTAATTTGGCAATTGGTACTACAAGCGCAAACATTAGCGGTGGCGGAGCAGGGTCACAAGCATTAACACTTTCAGCCTCTGCAAGTGCTAGAAATGCAATTATTGAGTTAAGAGGAACTAGAACAAGTGCAGACCAAGTTTCTTCTTACATTCGCTCATTCAGCAACTCTGCTGTAACCCCGGGTGTTGATTTGCAGTTTTATCGAGGTACGGCGGATACTGATGGTTTTTTAACAATTGCTACAAGTAACACAGAACGACTTCGCATTGCCGCTAACGGCGCGTTTGGCTTATCGGGTGCTAACTACGGCACATCCGGTCAAGTCCTGACATCTGGTGGTTCAGGTGCTGCGCCTACTTGGGCAACGCCAAGTTCTGGATTTACATTAGGCACACCTGTTGCAACAACATCTGGTACAGCCATTGACTTTACAGGTTTTCCTGCTGGAACAAAACAAATTATCATTACGTTTGCTGGTGTTTCAACAGATGGAACAAGTGTAAAAATAATTCAAATTGGGGACTCTGGTGGCATAGAAACATCTGGTTATAGTGATAACAGTGTTCTTTTGAGAAATAATGCAGCCGTCTTAACTGATTCCCGAGCAGCTGGGTATTCCATACATTCTGATGCGGCTGGTGATTTATTGCGAGGTAGCGTAACTCTCACACTTCAAAGTTCATCAACAAACACATGGGTTGCTGAAGGTGGGTTATTTTTAACTGGTAGCAGAGCTTGTGTTCTTGCTGGTAGTAAATCACTTACATCAGAACTTACTAGCGTAAGAATTACAGCTGATAACGGAACGGATAGTTTTGATGCTGGCTCAATAAACATTGCCTATATTTGAGGACATTATGACTAATAGAATTGTTTTTGATTTATCAACTGGTGTTAAGACAATCGTTCCATATACAGCAGAAGAAGAAGCAGAAGCGGATGCGCGTAAAGCCCAATGGGTAATCAAACAAGCAGAGCTTGCAAAAACGCAATACCAACGCGACCGCGCAGCAGAATACCCAGCCATCGGTGACCAGCTTGATGCACTGTTCAAAGCAGGTGTATTCCCGGCTGACATGGCTGCGACCATCCAAGCTGTCAAAGACAAATATCCAAAGGGGTAAATCATGTCACTAATTCTTTCTGGAACAGACGGGCTGTCGGATGTTGACGGTTCTGCCGCAACCCCTGCTATCAGGGGCACTGACGCAAACACGGGCATATTCTTCCCTGCGGCTGACACCATTGCTTTTGCTGAAGGCGGCGCGGAGGTTATGCGGATTGACTCGGCAGGCAATCTAGGTCTTGGTGTTGTACCGAGTGCTAACTTCATGCTTGAAGCGGGTTCTACTGCAAGTCCTGCTGCAAGGTCATTTAAGTTGATGACATTAACTGGTGGATTCTCAGGTGGTAACTATCCATTGTTTGGCTACAACTTTAGAAGCACAGCAACATCTGGAGTTTATAGATATGACGCTAGTGATACTGCAAGTGCAATAAATTATTCTGGTGCTATGAGTTTCCTATTAGCTCCATCAGGCACAGCAGGGAACAATATTACTTGGACAACCGCAATGACGCTAGATGCGTCAGGCAATTTGCTTGTGGGGACTACGAGTCAACTTATAAACAACGCAAGGTTCAGCGCTCAAGGCGTGTATACCTCGGACTCTAATACAACAACGTACAGCACACAGAGAGCCGCAGCAGTTTTACGTCAGGATGGCGGTTCTGGCAGCAACAATCAAGGCTCGTATTCTGCTTTGGTTTTAAGTACAAACGTTGGAGCCGCAATCAATCCAGGTGTGTTAATGCGCGGGTATGGCGGTTCATCGGGTACTACTTACAACATCCAAATTAACGAAAACGGGAACATCACCAACACCAACAACAGTTATGGTTCGCTTTCTGACGAAAGTTTGAAAGAAAACATTGTTGACGCAACACCAAAACTGAACGACTTGATGGCGGTTCAAGTTCGCGGCTACAACCTCAAAAATGACGAGAAAAAGACCAAGCAACTTGGCGTTATTGCACAGGAACTTGAAACAGTTTTCCCGTCAATGGTTGAAGTCGAACCTGATGGTTTGAAGAGCGTGAAGTACAGCGTATTTGTTCCAATGCTTATCAAGGCTTTGCAAGAACAACAAGCCCTAATCACTACATTGACAGGGCGCATCACTGCGTTGGAGAATAAATGACGGCCCGTATCGCCACTGACGCTTGTCACCTGTATCGGGTGGAAGATGTCGTGCGCGGTAAGTTTTACTTGGGTAAGCATAATGGCCGTGTACAGCAGGGCTACTGGGGCAGTGGCAAGTGGGTTAGCCGACACATCAAAAAGTATGGCAAGCAGGATTTGCGCTATGAAGTGTTGGTGGTTGCAGACGAGCAGTACATCTTTGACTTGGAACGCCGTTGGGTTACGCCTGAGTTCTTGGCAGCCAACCCCAACTGTTTAAACCTGTGCCCCGGCGGTATGGGTGGTAACTTGGGTAACGTGCCCCACAACAAGGGCAAGAAGATGTCTGAAGAGACACGGCGCAAACAGAGCTTGGCAAAGCTGGGCAAGCCGGGTAATCGTAGGGGGCATCCTAACAGCCCTGAATCCATTGCCAAAATGAAAGCCAACCATCCACGCACACCAATATCAGAAGCTGGTAGGGCGGCTATTAGTGCCGCAAACTTAGGTAAGAAACAAACGTTGTCCACCTGCCCACATTGCGGCAAAATAGGCGGATCATGGACTATGCCGCGCTGGCATTTTCACAACTGTAAGCACAAGGAGCATTAAATTGGCCTCACTCATCAACGCAGATAACGGCGTAGTATCCGGCTCTTCAGGGGTCAAAACGACTGCCGACACCAGCGGTGTTTTGGCATTGCAATCCAACGGCACGACGGGCTTAACGCTCGGTACAGATTTATCTGTCACTGTAGTAGGAGCGGGATCAATCCAAGGTCTAACCGTAGGCCGTGGCGCAGGTGCTGTGGCTTCTAATACTGTGGTGGGTGCTAGTGCGTTTACAACAAACACTACGGGCGCAACAAGCGTTTCTGTTGGTGCTTTTAGTTTGGGTGTAAATTCCACAGGGAATGACAATACTGTTGTTGGATATGGTGCGGGTTACTACATTACTGGTAGCGGAAATACTGGTGTTGGTCGTTCTACTTTGTCTTCTGGTAATTCAGGCGCTTCTGGCGGCGCAAATACTGCCGTTGGTTACTACGCCCTTCAAGCCAACACCACAGCATCCTATGGAACTGCCGTGGGCTATCAGGCAGGGCATTCCTCACAGACCGCAGACTACAACACATTTGTGGGCTATCGGGCTGGATACAGCACAACTGGCGACCAGAACACATTTTTGGGAAAATTTGCGGGTAACGCAATAACGTCAGGGGCTACCAATACCATCGTTGGCGCATACAACGGCAATCAAGGTGGTTTAGACATTCGCACAGCAAGCAACTACACAGTAATTTCTGATGGCGGTGGTACTCCACACCTTGCGGCTTATGCGGGTGGCACAGTAGCACTACAAGGCGCAATACCAAACGCTGGCACAGGCATCACATTCCCCGCAACTCAATCAGCATCATCAAACGCTAATACGCTAGATGACTATGAAGAAGGGGCATGGACACCTAGCATTGGTGGAACTGCTACATATTCTTTACAACAAGGCGTTTATACAAAGATTGGGCGAATAGTTGTTCTTGCTGGTGTTTTACAGGTAAATTCTCTTGGAACTGGAAGCGTTAACACAATATCTGGCCTTCCATTTCCAGCAGCAAACAATCTTGCTCAAGCCCCGGGCTCTATGACTTTTATTTCAGCTATTGCTTCAAGTGTTGTTTCAATAAATCCACGTATTGCTATTGGCACTTCAAGTATTGCATTTAATGCTCTTGCCGCAGCGGGAAATGTACAAAACGACACACAAACTGTATTTCAAAATGGGGCACGAGTAGATTTTCAAATTACTTACGCTGTTACTGTTTAATTAACTAGCATGGATGTGCTAGTCAGACACCAACCTAAAGGAAAATCATGTCACTTACCAAAACCACAACTGTTGACCAAATCACAGTCACTGAGAACGGCACAGTTCTCTATCGTGAAGCCACACGCATCATGGAAGATGGCAATCAAATCAGCCAAACCTACCATCGTTCAAGCCTCACACCCGCACAAGATTTGACAGGCGTTCCCGCTAATGTTGTTGCAATCTGCAATGCGGCTTGGACACCTGAAGTCATTGCGTCTTATCAAGCGGCACAACAAGGAACCCCATGAACTTAGTATTAACAGTTGAAGAAATCAACATCATCATGCATGCCTTGGGTGAGTTGCCTGCTAAAACCAATGCGTATGCGCTGGCTATGAAGATCAAAGAGCAAGCCGAGCCACAGCTTCCCAAAGAGGAAGCGCCTGCCCCTCAAGGCTGATATGAGAGACTGGGCTGAAGCATTGATTGCGGCGGCCTGTATGGTGGCCTTTGTCATCTTTGGCACGTACATGATTGCATGGAGTTGGGTTTGAAATGATTGACATTACCAAAGCAATTGGAGCCGTTGCCGCTACTGTTGCCGCTTTGGGTGGCAGTTACACGCTTGCCGACAAGTTTGGTTGGTTTGACAGAGCCATTATTGAGTGGTCGCCAGAGAATTTTAAAATTGTGGCAGAAGCTGGCAAACCAATAAATGTCACGGTTGCGCGGATCAAAAAACGGGATGATTGTTCTGTTGAGAGTTTTACGCCAAGCATCCGTGATGCGGCTGGTATGGTGCATGAGGCAACCACTACCGCAAGTAAGTTCAGTGGCCCAGCCGGGCCAGAGATTGATACGTTCACCTACGAACTTACGATGGTAGGCAAGGAAAAGGTTACTAACGGCAAAGCCACTTTGCTGGCGACGATCAAGTACAAGTGTCCTGAAGGGGAGCGCGTTGTGCAGTACCCTCGCCATGCAAATTTAAGTTTTGAATTGAAATGATTGATCCGATCACGGCGCTAGAAGGATTGCAAACTGCAATCAGTGTCGTTAAAAAAGCTAGTAAAGTCGCTAGTGATCTGGCAGGTCTAACGCCGTCAATTGCAAAGCTTTTTGATGCCAAGTCAACCGCTACAAAGGCCATGCTTCACGCCAAGCGTACAGGCGGTAAGTCTAACCTTGGTGCGGCGTTACAAATTGAAATGGCTTTGGATGAAGCCAAGCGGTTTGAAGAGCAGTTAAAAATGTTGTTTATGCAAGCTGGACGCATAGACGTGTGGAATGCAACTAAAGCCCGTCAAGCTGAAATGGACAGGGATGATGCCAAAGAGATGGCGGCTCTACACGCTGAAGAAAAAAGGCGCAAAGAAGCCGAGGCAGAACAAATGGAGTGGGCAGTTGCCATTGTGATTATTGTGATGTTTGTTGGTGCTGTTGGCTGGGGGCTTACACAAATTAACGAACTATGCGCTACAGCAAGGTGTGGTAGGTGAATGAGTACCAAAAACAGTTTGACCTCTTCTGTAAAGTCTTTGT
>Ga0315901_10004999_pt1 | contig 16291 bp, 20 predicted proteins | sample LakEriMetagenome_10_FD_203761 | JGI IMG/M metagenome (GOLD analysis project Ga0315901, IMG submission 203761) | Freshwater fungal communities from buoy surface, Lake Erie, Ohio, United States - Buoy 2 MA116 | ecosystem: Environmental > Aquatic > Freshwater > Lake | place: USA: Lake Erie, Ohio...
CCCATAAGAATAGAATGTTTTCTTCACTTCATATGTTCTTTCAGATGAAACCCAAGATTCCAACATTGCTTTATTAACAGAATCCGCTCTTTGTAATTGATTGAAACAAATTTCACCAGCATATAACGCCATAGACAAACTCATAATTGAATCATCATGTGAACCTTTCATATGATCTGGTCTACCGTTTATATAAACAAATGTGTTTAATTCGTTTAACAATCTATTTGATCTAACTATAAAACCTTTTCTTAATTGTTCTTCAAATGATGCGACAATCTGAGTTCTTTTATTGTTGAAATTAATACCTGGGATTTTTTCCATTGCTTTTTTATTATATTCCCAAATATTTTGTGTATTAATACCGTCGATATAAATGTTTTTATAGTTTAATTCTTGTAATTTTCTTGATGTGGCGACTCCCATACCACCGGTTATATCGACAACCACAAAGGCATTACCATAAAGAATACCCCATTTATAAACTACTGACGCTAAATCATCTGGAGGTATTTTACCTATATATTCCATTACTTGTTCTCTATCATCAAAATCAATAACATTGATTGAAGAAAAATCTTCACTATCACCTCTACTAACGTCCACACCCATAATATATCTATGTCCTTCTATTGGTTCTTTCCACTGCCAAAGAGTACCCTGCATGTATTTTTCATTAGGTTGTCTAATCATGTTCTTCGCAATACTCTCTTGAACATCGTTAGGAATCACACCATCACCTGAACCTAAAAAGTCACATTCTAATTCCTGTGCTATTTTACGTTTATCATATTTGAATTTCTTTGACATTCCTTCAAACCAAGAAGAAAATGGTTTGTACCCCTGTTCTTCATATTCTTGATATTTTTCAATATCAAAATCATACATAACAACTTCATCGTCGTCATATTGTTCTCTATTTAACATATAATGAACAATGTCACTACATTTAACCCAACGTAAATCTTTTGTATATCTTGGATCCTTGAACCATCTTAAATCGGTAATGTGAAAATCATTTATTCCACGTAATGATTGGTCATATACACCATAATAAATCGGATCGTAACCATTTGGTGTTGAAATAAGAATAATCTTACCACCCGTAGATAATGACGCCATTGATGCCGCCCAAAAATCTTCACCCGCCTCAATATATGCCGCCTCATCAAACACAAGTATCGTAGGTGTGTAACCACGTAACGCATCGGCAGATGTTGCAACTGCTTTAACCTCACATCCATTATTTAATCTAAATCTACTTTCTGAGTTTTTATCGGGATGGAACCCCACATTAATCCATTCTGGCCATTGATCTAAAAAGTGTCTAACTTTATTGGCCATTTCAATTGCGGTGTCTCTTTTGTTAGCAATAATCAAAACTCTTTCAGGATTTTCAGGTTTTGCGGTTTGAAGTTTTTTTGATATCCAAGCGGCAGTTACTGTTGAAACACCCGCCTGTCTATATTTTCTTGTAATATTTTCATTATAAGTTTCGTAATCCTTAATCAATTGAACTTGATCAGGAAACAATTCTAATGGTACAAACTTTTTTTGAGTATTATCATAAGTCGTCAAATATGTTTTTAATGCATATGGGGCGTCTTTTATGATCTTAGCGTACTCTTTTAATTGTTCTATTTTTGAATTCATCTTATATATAAATATTAAAAAAGGGAGGTAAAACCTCCCTTTATATTAATTAAGTCTTATACCCATTTGTGATAAGAAATCACTTATATCATCATCAGTCGAGTCATCATTACCGTGTTTTTTCATAAATTCATCCATTTCTTTTCTAAAATATGATGTTGATTTTGTAACTTCATCACCTTTTAATTTACCTGAAATATCATAAAACATTGCACCCAACAATCGCTTACCATCTTCGGTTTCTCCCATTATTTCTTTAAATAAAAGTAAAAATTCTTTTCTCTCTAAATTTAGAATATTAACGTAGATATATGTTTGAAGTCTTTTTTCAAAAAATCTTTTTCTTACATTATTTTCTAAAGATCTAGGAAATTGTTTAATTAATTTTCTCCAAATTGCGGGACCTAATCTAATATCCCATATTTCATGAATAACTTGATCCTCTAACTCTCTTGCTGATTTATATAGTTCGATATCTCTACCACTTTTAAAACTACTTGATTTAGGGATTGCCAAATATTCCATAATTCCTTTAACAGCCTCATGTATTAAAAATGGAAAAACAACCGCCTCAGCATGTATTGTTGGTGGATTTGTAGATGTATCAACTCTTGTTTTACCCGCAGCACCTTTACCTGAACTACTTGCTGATGATAACATACTTTCATCATATTGCCAATATCCTAACATCATTGTTGAAACAAGAAAACCATATTTTTCTACAACATTTGGTACACCAATAACTTTTGTTACAATATTTTCAAATTTTTTAAAGGCGTATGTGGCATCAATTGATGATCCTTGAGTTAAGGCATTTGCCAAACGTCTTTTCGCCCTTTCTAAATCTAAATCACCATCATTAAAATCATTTGTTAATTCTTCTTCTTTTTGTTCTAATTCTTGTTTATTCTTTGGTTTTTGAAAACTTGATCCTTCTCTTTTAAATTTAAAATCAAATTGTACTTTTAACATTGGTTTACCTTCTTGATCTAAAACTGGTTCACCATTTCTATTTCTCTTTATTAATTCAGGAAACATATTTACCATCATTCTTTCACACAATTTAATTAACGTCCCCTCTTTTCCTGTTTCGGCCCTAATAAGTTCAGACAACATACCAAAAGCCCTCATAGATAATTGACCATATGTTTCAGATGTACCAACACCAATATCACTAACACCAGTAAATTCAGATAATTTATTTAACGCATTTTTATATTGATCGCTCGCTAATAATTCTTCATAATTTGAATATCCTTCTCCTGTATCTGGAAAATCAACTTTTTTAAATGATGTATCTCTTGTTGAAAGACTTCTTTCTACACTTGGGTCAGGTCTACTTGGACCATCGAATTGCATATCTTCATTTGTTTGATACTTATTAATCTTTTTTTTATTTGACATTTTATATTTTTTTTTATAATCCTAAAATATTATAACTTTTTAAAAAATCAGGTAAATCATCACCTCTTTTTTTCATTTTTGGTTGAGGGTCACCTACAGGACCTGGTTCATCAAATGGGTCACTAAATGGATCGTCGTCAGGTTCTACACGTGGATCATCAACATCAGGTAAAACTTCAGGTTCTGCGATACCAGGTTGAGGTTGTTCATGTAATTTTATTTTAATAATTTCCATTATTTCATTTTTTGTTGTTACCGGATGATAATTATTTTCTACCAATTTTTCAACCCAATTTTTTGTTTCACTATGTTCTTTTAATTTTTTTAATGTCATGGCCAATCTAGCTCTTTGACCTAATTTACCACCTTTTTTAGATGCTGATTTTAATTTTTCGGCAGGTATTTTTTCATCTTTTTTAACACCAAGAGCCTTTTTCAAAGATCCTTTTTTAGATGGGTCAATTGCTTTTTGAATCCATTTTTCAGATTCTTTAACTTCGGATTTTTTACCTTTTCTTAACAATTCAAAATCTTGTTTGTCGATTTTTTTGTTTTTATTTTTATCTAAAGCGGATAATTGTTTTTCTGTTGGTTTTTTCTTTTCTTCTTTCATTTCGGATTCCTTTTTAACCGCAGTTATAGTTTTATCAGTCGGATTTTGACTAATTGTGTAACCCTTCGGACTTCCTGGTAAATCACCGATGCCATCAATTCTCCAAGATTGTTTTGCTGGTAGTGGTATTGCCGCTTCACCTAACATTCTTTCACATAGATCTTTGAGTTGTCTATCATTAAAATTAACCAATGTTTTCGTGGTAAGACCTTCTTTTACAAGTCTTTTTACCATATCACTTCTTGTCATATTGTTTTAAATTTAATTTCTTCATTTATTAATTGATAACCTCTTTCTTTTAATTTTTTAGTTACACTATCTAAATTTTCACCAAATTTAAATGTTAATCTGTTATTATCGGTATCTGGATTAAATTTTTCCCAAGCCAAGGAAATTACACCGTCAACAGCATCAATAACTCCGAAATAATCGGAGTTTTGAACAAGATCTAATTCTATATCACTATTTTTTAATAAACCAATCAAATCAATATATTCAACATCTGGTGATTTAGAATTAGTGGAAATTGAGGCTGGAATTACAAACCACTCATCATTATCAAGCTCAGTAGATTTACTAAAAATAAATTCATACTGTTTTTGACCTTTGTAATCTTCACCAATTTCATTAACATATATTAGTAACATTTTTATTCAAAATATTTACGTAATGTTTCACCAATTCTTTTATTTATTTCATCTTGCATTTCATCAAGATCTAATTCTTTTTCACTAATATCACCTAAATCATTATATTTTTCTAAATCACCTAAATCTTCTGTAAAATCATATTCATTATTTTCATCATCACCCACTACTGGTGATTTAATAAAATCATTTAATTTATCCATAGTTTCATTTAGATCATCTTCTGTGGATTTTGTTTCATTAGATTCGTCACTATCACTTACTTCAGGAGTTTTTTCTTTATCACTTTTTGGTGTTTCACTGGAAGTGTCTTCTTCATTATCCCTATCAAATTTTTCACGTACTTCTTCAATATCCTCATCTTCTAATGAATCCAAATTTACAGCAGATATAACCATATTTAAAACATATTTTATATCATCACTTTCTAATTTTTCTCTTTGATCTCTTAATTCTTGTCCTAATTTACCTGAAAATTTTTGTATATCTGACATATAATCAGATCTCTTACTTTCTTTTTCACCAGATTCAGATCCCATATCATCAGTAGATGGAGGAGGAGGTACATCAGATCCCATATCATCAGTAGATGGGGGTGCTGGCATATCAGATCCCATATCATCAGTAGATGGGGGTGCTGGCATATCAGATCCCATATCATCAGTAGATGGAGGAGGTGGGGGAGGTGGGGTTGAACCCATATCATCAGTAGATGGTGGAGGTGGAGTTGACCCCATATCATCACCCGATTCTTCTTTTTTGGGTTTTAAAATATATTTTTTAGCCTCCTGTAAATTTTCTTGACCAACAAGTAAATCTAATCTTTTTAACGCTTCAGCATATGAAGAAAATTTATTTTTGTTTTTCATGAATAACCCACCAATATAATCTAGTGAATTTTCATTTAAACCTTTCTTTATATAGTATCCGTCTTTTTCTTTAACGATACCAAAAACACCGTTAAAAGATTCTTTTACTATTTCTGCTTTTTTATTGTTTACTGTTGATTTTTGAGGGTTATTATAATAAGTTAATTCAAGGATTCTTTTTAATTTGTCGTCACCTTTTAACTTTTCACTACCCAATGGTTTTAAATCTCCCATGTTAATTTTTTAAAATAATGATTATTCTTATCCTATAAATACAAGGATATATGTAAAAAATTATTGTTTATTGTTCTGTTATAGATAATTTTTTATCTATTATCTTACTTTTCAAGTTCAATAATTTTTCAATATATCCATTTCTTCTTAAAAGTTTAAATGTTAAATTTTCATAAGAATACTCGCCACCTGATTCTAAACCACTTTGTCTAAAATTTTTTATTTTTTTATATAATTTAGAAGTATCGTCACTAATATCTTTATTTTGACTTAATTTATCTATCAAATCGTCTATTTGTTTACCATATTCTTCACCTTTTTGAATGATTTTGTTATCATCGATGTTAGGATTTGTTTTTTCTGGTTTTATAACCCATTTATTATTAAGAATAGAATAAACACCAGAAGATACGTGATCTTGATGTAAATCTTGAATATATATTTCCAAATCAAAACCTTTTATTTTTATATTATGTTTTGATTTCCAAACTTTTTCTTTTGAATCAAAAAAATCTTCAATTATTTTATGTAAAATAGTAGAATCTGAATTTTTTTTATTATCAAATTCATCCATATCAATAATAATATGTAAATCAACATCTGAAAATTCGGACCAATTATAATTTGATAAAGATCCCGTTAGAACAACATCGTGAACAAAAAATTCGACATCAATAAAATCAAGATATTCATTAGATATTTCAAGTAATTTTTTTCTAATATCTTCATGTATTTTATAATCACCATTATTTTTTTTGAAAATAGAAGGACATAATATTGGTTTTGATTTAAAAGATTTTATGATCTTTTTATCTAATTCTTTATCTTCTATTAGTTCTTCAAACAAACTCATTTTACTTTTTTGTATTTATAATTCTTCGCAATATTTGCGTTAAAATATTTTCCTTGAGATTCTGCCAATCTTAATTTAGTGAAAACTTCCCAAGGTACTTTATTATACTCATAAATACCTCCATTATTGAAAGTTATCATAAGATCTTCATTTTCTGTATTATATGAAGCCGATTTTAAATTGGATGAGTTTATTTCAATACTGATAACTTTACCTTCGATTTTTTCTGATATAATTCCCATAATAATATTTTTATTATAATATACGAAATATATTGGAAATAAAAAACCCCTAACTTTAGGGGTTTTTTTAATTTTATATCCTAAATATTAGAATCCAATACCTAAATTGGCATTAAGTAAAAACGTTTTAAATTGTTCAGCAACACTTGATTGTCCGGCACCATGTCTAACACCAAATTGATCAATTGGTACACTTATTATAATTTTTGTGTTCGAATCAGCTTCATCTATTTTTTTTAAATCAAAAGTAAATGGATAAGTCTTTTGTACTGTCTGCAATATACTCATATTATTCTTTATATGTGTTTTCATTTTATCTGTTAAATATATAGTAGCGGTAGCATCGGAAAGGTTATTTGGTGAGCCCTGATCTGACGATGTATTTTCAACTGTATACAATACATTACCCCCTTCATCTTTACATTGAAACTTTTTATTATTTACATCTTCAATCCCTTTTGTTTCTTCTTTAAATTGAGTCACAACATTAGCCCAGTCAGATGGTGGTAATTGGTCTTCTTTTAAATAATGTTTATTTGATGCTTTTTTGTGCATTTCAAGAATTCTTACTCTTTCTGTTTCACTTATTTTTTCATAAAAATTTTTCATAAATAATTTTTATTATAAATATTAAAAAACCCCGAAAAAGTTCGGGGTTTTAATTTAATTAAGAGAAATTAGTTTTTCCAAAGATTTTTTCTTTGATAATGGTAGTAATAATTCTAATACACCATTTTCAACCTTTCCTTCGATTTGATTTTCATTAATTTCATCTGGTAATGTGTAGGTCTTTGTGAAATTACCAACAAAAGTAGATCCACCTTCTTTTTCAAATGTAATCTTCAATGTACTGTCTTTAACAGTAATCTTAAGATCATCTTTTTTTAAACCAGGAACTGAAATTAAAATTTTGTACTCGGTTTCTGTTTTATCAATCTTTGTTTTAGGATAGGTAAAATTTGTTTCATTTTCAAACAACCTATCAACTGCCTGAAAAAATGGGTCTTTAAATAATGTAATCATGGTATATATTTTTTTCCACAAAAAATCAATAACTATACCATTTAATATGTTATGACAAATTGTCTTATCTTTTTATTTTAATCTGACTACTTGTCACATTAGTAATGTCATCATTAACATCTTTAATACGAATCCTATTGTTTCTTATAAAAATTTGATCATCAGATATTTTTTTACCATTTTTATTTAAAAAGGAAGAATTACTTCTATTATCTTTTAAAGATTTTTGAATAATATTGATAATATGAAAAGGTAAGTTTGTTTCGTCCTGACTTATTTTTTTATCTAATTGATTCCAATATGTGATTTCATTATTTCTAAATGATTTATGTACCGCAGTTTTTTTACCTGTTTTCATATTAATAACATAGACCAGTATCCCATTTCTTGTGTAATTATCAAAATATTCAGGACTATTTTCTGCAACTGTACACCATTTAGTATTTGAACCATATTTTTTTGATGACTGATGTGTCAACGGTTTTAATATCAACCACTCATCGTCTTTGAATAATTCAATTATTTGTCCCTCCAATTCTTTTTCAAATTCTTTTATTTCAGCAATTGACATCGATGATTTAATTTGTGAAAATGATTTATATGTACTAAGATCATTATTAGATATTAAATTTTTTTCATTATATTCACAAAACTTTTGATATGATTTTAAATCATCTAATCCTATCATATTTTCCATAAAAGAATGGTAAAATAATAAATGATCTTCAGGAATATTTTTTATATCTTCTTCAGATATATTAAATTCTTCATTTAAGAATTTTTTTATTTCTTTTATGTGTTGTTTATGTTTTTTTTCATTTTTTATTACTCTTAATAATGTTTCCACATATTTTGTCCTTTTTGTGCAAAGAATTGACAATAATTCAATAATATTAATATTATTTTTCTCATCATTTTTTAATTGTTTGATCTTTGACATGTGTTCTTTATGATAATTATTAAAATTGTGAATAATTCATTTTTTTTTTAACTTAAAAAAACTTATTTTTGTAATAAATTAATTAAATATGTCAGTAGATTTTATAGATGATAATCAATCAACGAATCAAAATAAAAAAATTAAAAAGAATTCTAACACACCAATATTAGATAACTTTTCAAGAGATTTAATAAAACTCGCTCAGGAAGGTAAAATAGACCCTATTGTTGGTAGAGATGATGAAGTAAAAAGAATTGCACAAATTCTATCGAGAAAAAAGAAAAATAACGTTGTTATTGTTGGTGATGCGGGTGTTGGTAAATCCGCTTTAGTTGAAAAATTAGCATTACTAATTAATAAAGGTAATTGTCCAACTAATCTTTTAGATAAAAGAATAATGTCATTAGATTTAACTTCTTTAGTTGCTGGTACAAAATATAGAGGTCAATTTGAAGAGAGAATAAAGGCGATATTAAATGAATTACAAGAAGCACCAAATGTTATTGTTTTTATTGATGAATTACATACAATGGTCGGTGCAGGTAATGCCAGCGGTTCGATGGATGCTGCAAATATTTTAAAACCTGCATTAGCACGAGGTGAAATTCAATGTATAGGTGCAACAACTTTTGATGAATACAAAAAAAATATCGAAAAGGATTCGGCGTTAGTTAGGAGATTTCAGAAAATAATTTTACCGGAACCAACAGAAAAAGAAACAATTGAAATTTTAGAAAACTTAAAGACATCATATGAAAATTTCCATAAAGTAAATTATGAAGATGGTGTTATAGAAACAATAGTTAAACTTTCTAAAAGATTTATGACAGACAGACAATTTCCAGATAAGGCAATTGATGTTATGGATGAATTAGGGTCCGAAAAGAAAATATCTAATAAAATTCCTGAAATAATTGAGAAATTAAAATTAGAAATTGATGAAATAAAATTAAAAAAATTAGAAGTTGTAAAAACACAAAATTATGAACTTGCCGCTAAACTAAGAGACAATGAAAAATTAGTTTTAACAAAACTAGAACAAGAAAAAGAAAAATGGGTAAATGAACAACATAAAAACAAAAAACCAATAATAATTGAAGACGTTTATAAAATAATTTCAAATATTACCGGTGTACCTATAACAAAATTAGATTCAAAAGAAACTGAAAAATTATTAAATCTTGATAATATTTTAACATCTAAAGTCATTGGACAAGATGATGCAATTTCAATTATCTCTAAATGTATTAGAAGAAATAGAGTTGGTATTAAAGATAATAATAAACCAATAGGTTCATTTATATTTTTAGGGTCAACAGGTGTTGGTAAAACATTTTTAGCAAAATCATTGGCAGAAATATTATTTGGTAATTCTGAAAAAATGATTAGAGTTGATATGAGCGAATTTATGGAAAAACATAATGTTTCTAAATTAATAGGATCGCCTCCTGGTTACGTAGGGTATGATGAGGGTGGACAATTAACAGAAAAAGTAAAGAATAATCCATTTTCTGTCATTTTGTTTGATGAAATTGAAAAAGCACATAAAGATGTTTTTAATTTACTACTTCAAATATTAGATGAAGGTCATTTAACCGATTCATTTGGTAGAAAAGTCAATTTTACAAACACATTAATTATTATGACATCAAATGTGGGGGCCAAAAAAGTATCTGAATTTGGTGGTGGTGTTGGATTTGAAACGTCCACAACCACTAAACAAAAACAGGAAGTTAAAAAAACAATGATACAAAAATCATTAAAACAACAATTTAATCCTGAATTCTTAAATAGAATTGATGACATTATTTTATTTAACTCTTTAGATGAAAATTCATTAAAAAAAATAATTAATTTAGAATTAGATAAACTAAAAAACAGATTAATTGAAAAAAATTATGAAATAAATTTTGATGTTAGTGTTTCTCAAAAAATATATGAATTAAATTTACAAGAAGAATACGGTGCTAGACCAATAAAAAGAATCATACAAAATTTGTGTGAAGATTTTCTTAGTGAAGAAATATTAAAAAATAATATTAAAGAAAAAACACCTGTGACCCTAAGGGTAAAAGATGGGGAATTAATTATTAGAAAAAAATAATTATAAATATCTTGACTTTTTTAAAAATTATATATATTTATATTCTCGGAGGTTCTCTTTGCCGATTACCTTTTCGTTTTTTTCATAAGTAGATGGGGTTGAACCCATTGAAAGACCTTTAGTCCCGACAGACAGTTGGGACTTTTTTTTTAAAAAAATTTTGTTATTTAAAATATTTTTCCTATATTTACAATTATGAAAAAATACATTTTGTTTTTTGTTGTTAGTACTATGTTAGTATTGACATCATGTGGTTCTGAGTCGACCACATCAACTGAAACCACTGACTCAACAGCTGTTTCTGTTGATACTACTTTATCATCAGAAAAAGATACTATAGTAGAATTTAATGCTGATAGTACGACAGTAAAATAAAATTAGGGGGGGGGGTCAATTTTCCCCCCAATTTTGTATTTTAACAAATTTTTTTTATGGAAAATGAAAAAAAATACATCGGAGATTTAATACTTTTAAGAGGAGTACCTGGAAGTGGTAAAACAACATTAGGTAAAACAATTTTAAGATGTGTAGCATCTGACGACCCCGATGTTATTTCTGCGGATGATTTTTTTGTTGACAAAGATGGTAACTACAATTTTGATGCGACGAAATTAAAAGAGGCTCACGCACAATCTCAACAAAGATGTGCAACAAAAATGAAAAATGAATTTTCAAGAATTGTTGTTGCAAATACATTTACTCAAAAGTGGGAAATGGACGTGTATTATGAGATGGCGGAAAGATATAATTATCGAGTTTTTAGTGTGGTGGTTGAAAATAGACATGGAAACAAAAATGTACATGGTGTTCCTGATGAAAAGGTTACACAAATGACTAATAGATTTGAAATTTCACTCTAATGAGTCAATTTATTTCTTCTTACACTAAAGAGAATTACCCTAAAAAAAAATTAAAGATGAAATTTTATTATAGTACTTTTACACATAGATGGTTGTTTCATTTTATACCAACAATTAATTTATATCTTGAATCACATTCCCCAAATGACCATAAAAGGTTTTGGCAGGATGGAATGTCTGGTTTATATTTGTCTTTTCAATGGGGTAAATGGTTACTCACAATAGGGTTTTACAAAAAATTATAATGTTAGATATTTTAGAAAAATATCACAATGATGGTTTGTTATTAAAACAAATACATCCTAATCTTCCTTTGACTATTTGGAATTATTCTCCAAAAGTTCAATATGAAAGTTTATGGGATGATATTACAATTCAATGTAGAGGGTTGGTAACAGATTTTGAAGGTAATATTGTTGCAAGACCATTTAAAAAATTCTTCAATTACGAAGAATTAAAACCTGAAACTATACCAAATGAACGATTTGATGTGTTCGAAAAACTTGATGGGTCATTAGGTATATTATTCAATTATAAAGGAGAATGGGTTTTAGCTACTAGAGGTTCATTTACATCCGATCAATCAAAAAAAGGATGGGAATTACTTCAAAAATATAATTACAAAAAATTATTAGAAGATAAAACATATTTGTTTGAAATAATCTATAAAGAAAATAGAATTGTCGTAGATTATCCTTATGAAGATCTTGTATTACTTGCGATAATTGATAATTCAGATGGTTACGAATATAAAATATTTGATCCACATATTCATTTGGAAGGTATAAGAATAATTAATCTTTACCGAAATTTAGGTTTTAGACTCGTCAAAAAATTTGATGGTATTAAAGACTACACCAAATTAAAAGAAATAATCAAAGATGACGAAGAAGGTTTTGTTATAAGATTTAACTCAGGATTCAGGATGAAAATAAAAGGTTCTGAATATGTTCGTCTTCACAAAATATTAACAAACATATCAAACCGAGATATTTGGGAGTGTTTGAAAGATGAGAAACCATTAGATAAAATCATTGAAAAAGTTCCTGACGAATTTTATAATTGGGTTAAAGAAACTAAAGATAATTTTGAAAAAGAATTTAAAAAATTAGATAACGAATATAAATGGATTTATAAAATAATTTTGAGAGTTAAAGACTCGAACGATAGAAAAGTTTTTGCAAATTATGCACTAAAATATACACACTCGTCTATATTATTTGCGATGTACGATAACAAATCATATAAAAAAATAATATGGAAAATATTATATCCTGAATATTCTAAACCATTTAAAAAAAATAACGATGTATAAAATCTATTTAGACGATGTACGAGTACCGAAAGATAAAGAATGGATACTTGTAAAAAACTACGATGAATTCGTAAACAAAATAAAAGAACTAGGATTAGAAAATATCTCAACGATATCTCTTGATCACGATCTTGGTGAAAGTGCGATGAGAGAATATTTTAATAATGTTGCACCAAATTATGAACTTAACTACGATAATATTACAGAAAAAACCGGATTAGATTGTGCAAAATGGTTAATTAATCATTATCTTGAAAATAATGAAGATAAAATTTCTTTTCCAAATGTTTATACACATTCAGCGAATCCGATAGGTGCCTCTAATATTATGGGAGTTGTTAATAATTTTTTAAAAAATATGAGAAAACCTCAAACTTGTGTTAGAGTTCGTATTGAACATACAATTAGTAAATAATGAATATATTTTTTTTAGATAAAGATCCTAAAAAGTGTGCGGAATATCATTGTGATAAACATGTTGTTAAAATGATATTAGAAACCGCTCAGTTATTGTGTTCGGCACATTGGATGACAGGTTCCGAAGCCCAATATAAATTATCACACAAAAATCATCCCTGTTCAATATGGGTTAGAGAGTCTTTATCAAATTATTTGTATCTATGTGAAATTGGTTTAGAATTATGTAAGGAATATACACACAGATATGGTAAAAAACATAAATCACAAGAAATAATCGAATGGTGTATTATAAATAAAATAAATATTCTTGATAAAGGTATAACTAAAATACCTAAAGCGATGCCCGATCATTACAAAGTTGAGTGCCCCATACAATCATATAGAAATTATTACATTGGTGATAAATCAAATTTCACTACTTGGAAAAAAAGAGAGATACCTTTTTGGTTTTATAAATAATATATATTATAATTATAAATAACATGAACAACAACAATTATGATTCTGTTTTAGTTTTAGAAAAAAATTATTCTGATTTTAAAGAATACATTGATGAGACCAAATCAATGATTTATAAAACAATTATTGATTTATATGGAAAACTAAAAAATAGTAAAAAAAGAAAAATTAAATTATTGGTTAAATCAACAGTAAGAGATGTTGATTTCGATACCGATTTTGAAATAAGTAAAAATTATTCAAAAAATCTTTTGAACGAAATTTTGAATTATTTTGTGGAACACGAGGATTATGAAATATGTATTAAAATAAGAGAACTATTAAAAAATTGATTTTTTTTAATATTAAAAATTGGTCTCATAGTTAATCGGCTATAATATCCCCCTGTCACGGGGAAGTGCCGGGTTCGATTCCCGGTGAGACCGCAAAACATTTATATGAAAATTATAGTGGCGGGAGGTAGAGATTTCAATAATTACGAATTATTGAAAGAAAAACTTGATGAACTTATTGGGAAAAATACAGATATTGAAATAGTATCGGGAATGGCAAGAGGTGCCGATACATTAGGGGTACAATATGCGAATGAGAGAAGTTACGAAATTAAGAAGTTTCCAGCACAATGGGATAAGCACGGTAAAAGTGCGGGATATATAAGAAATGAAGAAATGGCGAAATATGGTGATACTTGTATTTGTTTTTGGGATGGTAAAAGCAAGGGTACGAAACATATGATAGACCTATCTAATAAATATAATTTAAACACAAAAATTATCGGATATTAATATAAAATTAATATATATTTTTATATAATGTCAACTTAAAAAAAAAGTTGACATTTTTTTTAACATTCATACAATTCACATTATTTATTATTGAATAATTTTCCAATAATAATAATATGGGCAAAAATAAAATCCTTTTCATCTTAAAAAGAAAAAATAATTATGATGTAATAAAGGATTCCAATATCGGTATGAGTACCGGATTATATAATTCGGCATCATTTATGAATGACATGCTTAATAACGCTGGTATTGAATCACATATTTCTGTTGTTATTGATAATAATTGTATTGATAGAGAAGTGACAAAACATAAACCAACTCATGTTATAATTGAAGCTTTGTGGGTTGTACCATCTAAATTTTATGTTCTTTGTAAATTACATCCAAAAGTTAAGTGGATTATTAGATTACATAGTGAAATTCCATTTTTGGCTAACGAAGGTATGGCATTGGATTGGTTGGGTGATTACGTTTTCTTTGAAAATGTCTATATAGGTACAAATGCACCGAGAGCAACAAAAGAAATTAGAGATTTTATTAAATACAAAGTTGGATGGACTGATCGAGAAATAAAAAACAAAGTAATTTATTTACCTAATTTTTATCCTCAAGAATATAAGTCGAAAGAATATAATAAAAATAAAGATACCATAGACATTGGTTGTTTTGGTGCAATTAGACCTATGAAAAATCACCTAATGCAAGCAATAGCCGCAGTTAAATTTGCTGATAGTATTGGTAAAAAATTGAGGTTTCATATTAATTCAGGTAGAGTCGAACAAAAAGGTGATGCGGTTTATAATAATTTAAAAAGTTTTTTTGCACACCTATCCGATTCTGGACATCAATTAATTAATCACCCATGGGCACCGAGAGAAGAGTTTTTAAAAATATGTGGTAAAATGGATATAGGGATGCAAGTCTCTTTTTCAGAAACATTTAATATCGTTGCCGCAGATTTAGTAAGTCAAGGTGTACCTGTTATTTCGTCAAATGAACTCCCTTGGATAAATCCAATTTTTACTTGTAAACCAACCGAAACAGAACAAATTTATAGAACATTATTATTAACACATTTTTTCCCAAAAATAAATTTTAAAACAAACCAGTATTTATTAAGAAAATATACCAATAAAACACGTAAAATATGGGTAAAATATTTTACTAAAAACTAAAAATTAAAAACCAAAATGAAAAACAGAAATTATATGGGTGAAAAGAAAAAACAAATTATCAATAATAAACTTAAAGAAAAAAATAAAGATTATAGTGTTATTATTTTTGACTGGATTGAAGGTGTTTTAACAAAAACAGAATATTTTTTTGAAACAATTGAAGAGGCAAAAAAATTTGTTGAAACACAAACAGGGGATATAAAAATATATAATCAAGATAAACAAGTGGTTCACTCTGAGAAAAAAGAAAAAAAATACGCTAAAATAAAACATAAAGAAGACGAAGATTCTTACGCATAAAAAAATTTTCTTTTTAAATATATTTTGTATATTTGTATATACTTATTAAATAATGAAACTAAATTCGAACATATTACCCATTTTGAATCCATTAAATAATGGAAACAGAAGAGTTATGCCATTAATAGGTATGATGTGTTCGGATAAAATTCTTTTATAAAAAAATATAACAAATAAAGAAATAACCCGAACAAAAAAAAAGTTCGGGTTTTTTTGTTTTAACGATCTTTGTTTTTTATATTTGCTTTAGTTCTTTGAAATAATACCTTGGTGGTGGAACAGGTAGACACGCAGGACTTAAAATCCTGTGGACCGAAACGTCCGTGCGGGTTCGATTCCCGCCTGAGGTACTAACACTATCGTTCTTTTGAAAAAGGAGAAAATTAATATGG
>Ga0315901_10005003_pt1 | contig 16283 bp, 13 predicted proteins | sample LakEriMetagenome_10_FD_203761 | JGI IMG/M metagenome (GOLD analysis project Ga0315901, IMG submission 203761) | Freshwater fungal communities from buoy surface, Lake Erie, Ohio, United States - Buoy 2 MA116 | ecosystem: Environmental > Aquatic > Freshwater > Lake | place: USA: Lake Erie, Ohio...
TGGGGAGCGCTGCCCCGCTTCTTGCCCTTCCCTTCTTCCTTGATCGTCGGCGGCTTCGTATCCTTGGCAAGTTCTTGCAAGAAGCGGTTGATAAATGCCGGCCATTGAATCCCCCCTCCGTTGACCCTTAGCGTACGGTAGTCGTAATCTTCGATCCCGCGCAAGTACGTGTCAAAACGGGGCCAAAACATGCTAATCCCATCGGCTCGCTTAATCGCCTCACCCTTCAAAGAGAAGAGCACCACTTGCTTCATCTATTGGCGGATGGCGGCGGCATCCAGGGCAAACGTCACCATCGGCGCATCCTTGGCGAGGCGCTCCAACACGTCGGCGAGATCCACCAGGGCCGGGGCAGTTTCGCTGAAGTCTTCACCGAACGTGAAGGCGTCCCGTTGAGCTCGTAGGATCGTCTGACGGGCATTCACATTGAGGTCAAAGGAAGCTTGGAGCCCAATCCCCAGATGGCTGGTGGCCAAATGAAGGGCGCGCGCCCGGTCCAGCTTAAGCAGTCCGCAGGTAAAGGTCGTGCCGATACCTTGGAGATCCTCATCATCGCTCTTGGCATAGAAATCGTACGAGCCTTGGATGAATTGCTTGGCGAACATCTCGGTTGACATGCGCGGGTTCTCACGCAGGGCGGCCAATGTCGAACCGTAGTAAAAACCCAGTCCCGGCACCAGCTCTTCGCTGGCGATCATGTACTTCACGCTGTCGGATAAAGCGGCAGCGACTTCAACAGTCGCCATCAGGCAGGCGTCGAAGGTTAATAGTTCAAACTTTCCGTGCTTCTTGGATGCCGTTTCGAGCGAGGTTTGAATCTCATCCAGAGTCAGGTGGGTTTCTTCGGTCATGTCCACCCAACCCGGCATCCAGCCGCCGCCGTGGTCACTCATCTGCAGGTTCACTCGCTTGGCCGGAGCGATCTTGAGCCCCTCATCGATAAAGCGATTCAGCGTGGCCGGGTCGCCCATGTCAACCTCGCCCCAGTCGGCGAGTTCCTTCAGCTTGCCCTTTTCGACTTCCACCAGCTTTGCGCCGGTCCAATTGTCGAGGCCACCCAACTTGGAATCGTGGTCCACGCCCATCAAGGGATTCAATTCAATGCGATCGACTAGCGCGATAATGCGGAAATCGCGAGATGAACCCGCCTCCATCATCTCGATCAGGTCGAGCATCAGCGGATACTCCAGATCGTTGTCCGCATCCATGTAGGCGAGCATCGTCCATTCCGCCTTGGTTTGCCCCCACGCCACCACACTCGCCCACAGGGCCACAAAAACCAGAAGGAACCTTCGCATAGCGAATCCTAGTTCTGAACGAACGGTACCGCCCGAGGGTTACTCAAGGCTAGGCAGAAGCGCCGCGAAACCGCAAAAACAAAATCTCCCCACAGACCGCATGGTCCATGAGGAGATTCTTTTCCCGTTCCGAATTTTAGCCGAGCTTGCGAACGGCCGCCATGACGTCGTCCGCATTCGGGATGCATTCCAGTTCCAGCACGCGGCTGTACGGCATCGGCACGTTCAGACCACCCACGCGGCCCACCGGGGCATCCAGGTCGTCGAAGCAGTCTTCGCTGATGCGGCTGGCGATTTCCGCGCCAAAGCCACCGCTCTTCCAGTCTTCGTAGACCACAATCGCGCGATTCGTCTTGCGCACGCTCTGGTAGATCGTTTCCGTATCCAGCGGGAGCAGGCTTCGCACGTCCACCACTTCAGCACTGACGCCTTCTTCGGCCAGGCGGTCGGCGACTTCAAGGCACACGTGCACCATGCGGCTGTACGCCACCAGGCTCAGGTCCTTGCCTTCGCGCAACACCTGCGCCTTGCCAAACGGCTGCAGCACATCGGGGCCGGTGGTCACTTCACCCTTGATGGTGTAGAGGCCGGGGTTCTCGGTGAAGATGACAGGGTTGTCATCGCGCACCGCTTGCTTGAACATGCTGTAAGCGTCCTGCGGGGTCGCCGGAGCCACGACCTTGAGGCCGGGGCAGTGGGCGTACCAGCCTTCCAACGAGTGGCTGTGCTGGGCCGAGAGCTGCTTGGCGGCGCCACCCGGGCCACGGATCACCATCGGCACGGTGGACTGGCCCCCGGTCATGTAGTGAATCTTGGCGGCGTGGTTGATGATCTGGTCCAGCGCGAGGATGCTGAACGACATCGTCATCATTTCCACCACCGGGCGCAGGCCCGTCATGGCCGCGCCAATCGCAATGCCGGTAAACCCGGGCTCCACGATCGGGGTATCAATGATGCGCCAGTCGTTTTGCTCGACGTTGTACTTCTGGAACAGGCCTTCCGTTACGCGGAAGGTGCCCTGGTAGCGGCCAATGTCTTCGCCCATGACGAAGACGTTCTGGTCGCGGTCAATTTCTTCCACCAGCGCCATGCGCAAGGCGTCACGATACGATAGTTCTTGCGTCGGCATGATTAGTGGCCCTTCTCCGGTTCCATGTCGCTGTACACGTGGGCGTAAACCTCGTGCGGTTCGGGGTGCGGGGAGTTCACGGCTTCTTCGTAAATCGCCTCCACACGCTCCTCAATCTCCACATTGATGGCCTCCATCTTTTCGGCGGTCATCAGGTTGTTCTCGGTGAGGTACTTCTCCAGTCGCGCAATCGGGTCGCGCTTCGTGTTTTCGTCTTCCTCTTCCTTGGTGCGGTACAGCTGGCGGTCGTTGTCGGCCGCGCCGTGGCCCGCAAAGCGGTAGTTCATCACTTCCACCAGGTACGGCTTTTGGTTCTCGCGCACCCAGTTCACAATGCGCTCGGCATCCGCCTTGACTTGGAGGACATCCATCCCGTCCAGGCGCTCAGACTTGATCCCGAACGGCTCGCCGCGCTTGTAGAGCTGCGTATCGGCGGCGTGGTACTCCAAGCGCGTGCCCATCGCGAACTCGTTGTTCTCGATGATGAAGATGACCGGCAGATCCCAGAGGGCGGCCATGTTCAGCGATTCGAAGAACACGCCGGCGTTGGAGGCCCCGTCACCCAAGTAGCAGATGGTGACGCGATCTTCCTTGCGGTACTTGGCCGCAAAGGCGAGACCCGCACCGAGCGGGGTGTGACCACCCACGATGCCCCATCCGCCAAAGAAGCAGTTTTCGATGTCGTAGATGTGCATCGAACCACCCTTCCCAAAGGAGTAACCCCCGGAGCGGCCCATGATCTCGGCCATCACCTTAACGGGGTCGCTGCCCATGATGAGCGGCTGGGCGTGGTCGCGATACGCCGTGATGACGTAGTCCCAACCCGGCTTGAGCGCCGCGTTCCATCCGACCGCGGTGGCTTCCATGCCGATGTAAACGTGCATATAGCCACCCACCAGACCCTGGCGGTACGCGATATTGCACTTGTCTTCGAAGCGGCGGATCAAGACCATTTCTCGATAGAAACGTTCTAGATCGGCCGGACTAACTTGAGCTTCTTGCTGGGCTTTTTGCGCCACTGTGATCAGACCTTCCGGAAAACCGTATCAAGTGCGGCCCGTCGTTGCGCCGCCCCACCTATCTATACCTCTCTTTAGCCCTCGTCTTCGGCGGAGGTACCACCTGCAGGCTGGGCGAGGCGGAACAGTTCATCCTCGCCCAGGCCAAACACTTGCCGGATAGCCTCGTCGGCGGCTGTATAGCCCCGGATACGAAGCCACAGATCCTTCCAAAGCCCGTTGTCGGTAAAGGCATCCAGCGTGGCCCCCAACTGGCGCTCACCCGGGTTTGGCCCACGCCGGGCCAGCCACTGCCCAATAAGGCAGGCTTGCATGTAAGCACGCAGCACGCGCTGGCCGGGGTCATCCAGGCGATTCGCGCCAAAGGCTTGGTCCAGTTCGCGGGGCTCCAGCCAGGTCCAGAGGTGGCTTTGAAAGCGTCGCCACGCTCCCCGGGTTGAAGTTCGGTCGGCCACCTGGGCCACGGCCTCGTTCATCCAAATCGGGCACAGGCCACCGGCTCGCTCTTCCACCATCGAGTGGGCGATCTCGTGGCTCAAAGCCCGCCCGAATTCGTCGTAGCCCAGCAACCCGCCCGGCAGCACGATCTTATGGTGCGAGCCCCGGTTGGTATAGTAGCCGCCTCGGTACGGGAACCAGCGTACATCCAGGCGCGGGTCCAGCAAGCAAATCGTCAGCGGCGCCGAGGGTTGCCAGCCAAATCGCTCCGCTACGTCCTCGCGAGCCTCGCGCACCTGCTCCAGGTCCACGGGGTCAGGCTCCAGGTCAGCGGGCCACTCGACGGTGATATCCGCGGCCACGCTCGCCATGCGCAGGGCCATGCGGGTGCGCCATTCGGCCTCAATCGAGTGCCAAAAGTTGAGCATCTGGCCCCCGTGCGCCCCCACGTGCGGGCGGGCCAAGTCGTGGGCCAGCAGGATGTCGTCCCGCTGGTACGCCTCTACCGCCAGCCGCCAAGCGACCGCGCTATCTTGAATGGCCTGTGAACTTTCGGATTCGCGGGAGGTCAATCCACTCCTTCGGGGATTGCCACGCCATTGCCTTCCATGCCGCTCACGCACGCCGCAATCGTGATGTCGCCCACCACGTTCAATACGGTGCGGCTCATATCCAGGATGCGGTCAATCCCAATGACCACCCCAATCAGCTCCACCGGAATCCCAAACTTCGCGAGGATGACGCCAATCATCGGCCAGGCGCCGCCCGGCACCCCGGCCGTACCAATCCCCGCGAGGATAGCAAGCCCCATGATGGTGAGTTGCTGGCTGAAATCGAGGTTGACCCCCGCGAACTGAGCGAGGAAGAGAATGGTGATGCCCTCGAACAGTGCCGTGCCGTTCTGGTTGGCCGTGGCCCCCACGGTGAGCACAAACGAAGACGTCTTGCGTGGCAAGCCCACTTCTTGCTCGGCCACGCGCAGGGCCACCGGCAACGTGGCGTTGCTACTACTGGTGCTAAACGCGGTGAGAATCACCTCCTTGCATTGCCGGAAGAACTGCACCGGGTCCCGCTTCGCCACGAACTTGAGGAAGATCGGATAGGTGACAAACATGTGCAGGGCCAAGGCCGCCAGCACCAAGATGACGTACTGCCCCACCGCCACCACTGCGTTGGCCCCCAGGCTACTGGCCGCCCGGAACACGAGGAAGAACACGCCTATTGGCGCGTACTTCATCGCGAACTCCACCATTTTCTGGCTGACCAAGAAGAGCCCTTCGATGAAGTTCTTCACTGGCGCGGCCCGTTCAGGCTCCACCGCTGCAAGCGCCAAACCAAACACAAGCGCAAAGAACATGAACGGCAAGATGCCGCCGGTGAGGGCACGGTTGGCTTCCTTCAGCGGGTTTTTGGGGATGATCCCCCACACCGGAGGCTCGTCGGCCTCGGCCTTGACCTCCGCCTTCTTCTTGGCCTCTTCGGCGTTGATTCCTGCGGTGAGGCGCTCGCGTTCGGCGTCACTGATGCCGGCGCCGGGCTTGACCAGGTTCACCCCGCCCAGGCCAATACCCACCGCAATGCCGCTGAGAATGATGGTGAGGAGTAACGCACGCAGGCCGGTGCGGCCCACCTTGGCCGCTTCGCCGATCTCTGCCACCCCGTTGACCAGGGCACTGAAGAGGAGCGGCACCACCACCATAAAGATGAGATAGAGGAAGATGTCGCCGAGCGGGGTCGCCCAGTTGGCGTTGAAGTCCTTGAGCGCCTGGTTGGCGGTTCCGTCCGGCAGCACGCTCTGGGCAATGGCACCGGCCATCGCGCCCAGCAGCAACCCGACGAAGATCTTGGTGTGCTGGGGCATCTTTCGCTTGCCGGCCGGGGCGGTTTCACTCATGCCTCAGAGTCTTACCCGATGCTTCCCTCTCTTGGCCGAGGGCCAGAATTCAGCCGCCCGAGCGCATGGCGATCACCACAATCAATCCGATAGTGCCCAGCGCCCCCATCACCACGCCGAACCACGCCCGTCCTTTGCCGTCCCATTTGTCCGAGTTATTGATCTGGTTGAGGGCCAGGATGCCCGTGATGAGCGCAAACGGTGCGAACACCAACAGCACCGAAACCAAACCCAAATAGCTGGAGAGGATCGCCCACGGCGAGGTGCGGATGGGGAGCACGTACTTGAGGAATCCCGGATCCTGTTCGGCGGGCCGCTGGTGTGAGTACTGTCCGCTGGCGTAGGGGTTGGGCACGCTTGGTTGCTTGCCGTACTGGCCGTCGTACAGATTGGGAGGTGGAGACTGCGGCGCGCGGGGCGGCGGCGCGGGCTCCTGATTCCGGCGGTCATGGTCGTCCTGTCCCATTGGCAGAATGTACCAAACCGAGGGTCTTTAAATCAAAATCAGGCACCGAACCTTCTGTGCCGATGCCTGACTCTTGCGATCCCGCGGAGGGTTACTTGTCGAGGGTGACCTTGACCCGCTCTTGCAGGGCGGCTTGCGCTGCGCTGAGGCGAGCAATCGGCACGCGGAACGGGCTGCAGCTTACGTAGTCCAGGCCGATCTCGTGGCAGAAGTACACGGATTCCGGATCGCCACCATGCTCTCCGCAGATGCCGCACTTGAGTCCAGCCCGCTGGGCGCGACCCTTCTCGACGCCCATGCGCATGAGTTGGCCCACGCCGCCACGGTCGATCGTCTCGAACACGTTGTAGGGCAGGATCTTCTGCTCCACGTAGTCCTTGAGGAACTTGCCTTCGGCGTCATCACGCGAGTAACCGAACGTCATCTGCGTGAGGTCATTGGTGCCGAACGAGAAGAACTGAGCGAACTCGGCAATCTCGTCGGCCGTGAGGGCGGCGCGCGGGATTTCGATCATCGTGCCGAACATGTAAGGCACCTTCACGCCCCACTCTTCCTGCACTTCGGTCGCGACGCTTTCCAGCTGCGTTTGCACCACCTTGAGCTCGTTCACGTGACCCACGAGCGGGATCATGATCTCGGGGTGAACCTTCACGCCGCGCTTCGTCAGCTTGCAGGCCGCCGCCATGATGGCGCGGGTCTGCATGGCCACGATGCCCGGGAACACGATACTGAGGCGCACACCGCGCAGGCCCATCATCGGGTTCGATTCGTGCATGCTCTCCACGGCTTGCAGCAGGGCGCGCTTCTCTTCGAGCAGGGCCTTGATGGCATCGCCACCCAGCGAATTCACCGCGATCTGAAGTTCCGTCACTTCCTTGCTCAGTTCCACCAGGTTGGGAAGGAACTCGTGGAGCGGCGGGTCGATCAGGCGAATCGTGACCGGCTTGCCGTCCATCGCTTCGAAGATGCCTTCGAAGTCGCTCTGCTGCACCACCTCAAGCTTGAGGAGGGCGGCTTCGCGCTGGGCATCGCTCTTGGCGAGGATCATGTCGCGCACGATCGGCAGCCGGTCCGCTTCAAAGAACATGTGCTCGGTGCGGCAAAGGCCAATGCCCTGCGCGCCAAATTCCAGCGCCTGGCGGGCGTCACGCGGGTTGTCCGCGTTGGCGCGCACATCCAGTCGGCGGTACTCGTCGCACCATTCCATGAGCGTGCCAAAGTGGCCGCTCACGTCCGGAGCAATAAGCGGAAGCTGCTGCAGAAACACGTCGCCCGTGCTGCCGTCCACGCTAATGATGTCGCCTTCGTGGATCGTCTGGCCGTCCACCGTGAACGAGCGCGTGCGCAGGTCCACATGGAGCGATTCGCAGCCCGCCACACACGGGATGCCGAAGCCGCGGGCCACCACCGCCGCGTGCGAGGTCTTGCCCCCACGCGCCGTGAGGATGCCCTGCGCGGCCAGCATGCCGTGCACGTCATCCGGGTTCGTTTCGTCGCGAACCAAAATCACCTTCTCGCCCGCATCGCCCAGTCGCAGAGCGGTATCGGCGTCAAAGACCGCCTTGCCCACGGCAGCACCCGGGGAGGCCGCCAGGCCTCGGGCCACGGCCTTGATGCCGCGATCCGTCACGTAAACATCGTCAATGCGCGGGTGCAGAAGCTGGTCCAGGTGGCTGGCCGTCACGCGTTGCACGGCCACTTCCTTCTCGATCAGCTTTTCCGTCACCATTTCCACGGCAATGCGCACAGCGGCGGGGCCGGTGCGCTTGCCCGTGCGGCACTGGAGCATGAACAGACGACCCTTTTCGATCGTGAACTCCAGGTCCTGCATGTCCTTGTAGTGACCTTCCAGGCGGTTGCAGATGGCCACAAACTCGTCGTAGACGGCCTTGTTCTGCTTTTCAAGTTCGCTGATCGGCACGGGGGTGCGGACGCCGGCCACGACGTCTTCGCCCTGGGCGTTCATCAGGTATTCGCCGTAGAGGTAGTTCTCGCCGGTGCTGGGGTCGCGGGTAAAGGCCACCCCGGTGCCACAGTCGTCACCCAGGTTGCCGAAGACCATCGCCTGCACGTTGACGGCGGTGCCGATTTCGTCGGGGATCCGCTCGGTGCGGCGGTAAACGATGGCGCGGTCGTTGTTCCAAGACTTGAACACGGCTTCGATGGCCAGTTCCAGTTGCTTCCAGGGGTCGGTCGGGAACGGATTGCCCGTTTCCTTCTGCACAATCGCGAGGAACTCGTTGGCGACTTCCTTCAGGTCTTGCGCGGTCAAATCGGTGTCGAGCTTGATGCCCCGGCTCTTCTTCTTGGCGTCAAAAGCGTGCTCGAAGACCGACTTCTCCAGGTCCAGCACCACCGCCGAGAACATCATGATGAAGCGGCGATAGGCGTCGTAAGCGAAGCGCTCGCTGCCGCTTTCTTGGATCAGGCCCTTGAGGGTGTCCGGATTGAGGCCCAGGTTGAGAATCGTGTCCATCATGCCCGGCATGCTGAATTTGGCCCCGGAGCGGACCGAAACCAGCAGCGGGTTGGTGCTGCCACCAAACGACTTGCCGAGGTCCTTCTCCACCGCTTCCACGGCCGTCCGCACTTGGCCCATCAGTTCCGCCGGCATTTGGCGGCCATTGGCGTAATACTCCATACATTGCGCCGTGGTGATGGTGAAGCCCGGGGGCACCGGGAGTCCGATGTTGGACATTTCCGAAAGGTTCGCACCTTTACCGCCGAGAAGATCTCGCATGGAGGCATCGCCTTCCGAGAACAGATATACGCGCTTTTCGCTCATGTTGAGGCTACAAATCCTGGTTTGGGATTTAGCCAGCCCACGGCACCTTTGGCGCAGGACGGCACTTCAGCGGAGGTTACCCGCCGCCATTCTCGGACCCAGGAAGGGGAAAACCTACACGTATCGGCCCCCTCGCTATACTAGACGAGCATGCCCGAGCCGGTAGATATTGAGGTGCGCAAGGCGGCGGCCCGCCTGGCCAATCGTGCCCGCGAGCAGGGCCAGCCTTCGCAGTGGTTCGAGCCTTTGTATCAAGCAGCGGATGGCGACGCCCGGTGTGTGCCCTGGGCCGACCTCGCGCCGCATCCGCTTTTGCAGGAACCAGCCCCTGGTGGGCGTGCCGCCGTGGTGGGCTGTGGGCTGGGGGATGACGCCGAATGGGTGGCCGCGCGCGCAGATTCGGTATGGGCGTTTGATGTCAGCGCCACCGCCATCGAGTGGGCCAAACAACGGTGGCCCGACACCCGCGTGCAATATGAGCAGGCCGACCTCTTTGCGTTGCCGCCCGAGCGCCTGGGCGCGTTTGATTGGGTGGTGGAGGTCTACACCCTGCAGGCCCTGCCGCCCGAAAGCCGCGCCGCCGCCAGCCGGGCCATCGCGTCGCTCCTTGCGCCCGGAGGTGAGCTCTGGATCATCACGCGCATCCGCCCCGAAGACGCCGAATGGGGGCCGGTGCCCTGGCCGCTGCTACGCCGAGAACTGGATGCCCTGGCCAGCATGGGTCTGGAGTTTGTGAAGGAAGAGGCGCTGACCGACACCGATCTGGTGCGCAGCCACTGGCGTCGGCCGGCGAAGTAGAGGCGGAGCAGGGGGAAAATCGGCCCAAAATGGGCCACGGACCTCGCGGCGCCCCGCCGGGTGTGCCATTATTTGTCTTCGCGCCCATTCGTGTTTGCACGGTGCAAGGACGGGGGCCAGGAACTGAGAATTATGAAGGCCGATACGCATCCGGTGAACAACCCCGTCCTTTGGGTTGACGGTGAACATGAGTGGCCCGGCCTGTCGACGGCCAAGAGCAACGAAACGCGCACGATTGACGGCGTGGACCACTTCGTGATCCGCCTCGACATTAGCGCCTTCACCCACCCGTTCTATACGGGCCAAAAGCGCATTGTGGACTCCGCCGGTCGCGTCGAGAAGTTCATGCAGCGCTACGGTCGCGATCGCGCCAAGAAGTGAACCCTTCCCCACTTGGGGAATCCAAACCAAGCCTCCTCGCCCGCAATGGGCCGGGAGGCTTTTCTTTTGCCAAAACACCTCTTTTGTATCACTTCCTTTCGCCCCTCAACATCGGCCCACAATTTTGTTAGCGTGATTTGACAAACCGGACCCCGGTCGTTATAGTCAACAAATGGCGCAAGAGCACGGCTACCGCGATCGTTCGGTATTGATCCACGGCAAGTTCCGGAGTGAAAAGTGGGATTTCCAAGACCACATCACACCCCCAATCACCACCGCCGTTACGTTCCGCCTGCGCAGCGCCGAGCGGGGCGCCGCCGGGTTCCAGCAGTTCGCCAACCCCAACATCAACCGCGACACCGCCACCCCTATCTACATCTATGAGCGGCTGGATGAGCCCTGCAGCGGCATGCTTGAGGAGAACCTGGCCTTTGCCGAGCGGGGCGAAACCGCTGTCGTCTTCGCCACGGGCATGGCCGCCATCGCCGCCGCCATCGGCATCCACGTGCGCCAAGGCGACCACATCGTCATGCCGCCGGCCATTTATGGCTGCACCCATAGCCACGTGGTCAACTGGCTGCCCCGCTTTGGCATCACGCACACGCTGGCCAACTTCCAGAGCGAAGACGCCCTCCGCGCCGCCTTCCGCCCAGAAACCCGCGTGATCTACTTCGAGACCCCCACCAACCCCACCATGGAGCTGATTGACCTGGAGATGGTGGCCCGCGTGGTGGCCGAGGTGAACGCCACCCGCCCCGCCGACCAGCGCGTGGTCAGCATTGTGGATAACACTTTCGCCTCGCCCTTCGGCCAGCGCCCGCTCACCCACGGCATTGATTTTGTGGTGCACAGCCTCACCAAGCACATCGGCGGCTTCGGCACCAACATGGGGGGCGTGGTCATCGGGCCGCGCCGGGCGGAAACGGATCTCTTGCTTTATCGCAAGGACTTCGGCGGGAGCATCGCGCCCGATACGGCCTGGCACGTCAGCGTCTACGGCCTGCCGACCCTCCCCCACCGGTTGGAAGTGCAGCAACGCAACGCCGCCCTGGTGGCGGACTTCTTGGCCGAGCACCCCGCCGTGGCGCAGGTGTGGTACCCGGGCCGGGCGGACTTCCCGCAGCGGGCCCTGGCCGAGCGGCAAATGCGGGATTACGATGGCAATTTCGCGCCGGGTTCAATGCTGTTCTTTAGCCTACGCGGGAGCCTGCAGGAGAGCTACGAGGCGGCCATGCGCGTGAGCAACCACATTGCCGCCCACGCGCTGAGTGTGACCCTGGCGGTGTCGCTGGGGCAGATCAAGACGCTGATTGAGCATCCGGCTTCGATGACGCACTCGGCGATTGCACCGGAAGTGCAGATGCAGGGCGGGATTCTGCCCGGGGGCCTGCGGCTGAGCATCGGACTGGAAGACCCGCGCGACATCATCGCCGACTTGGAACGGGCGTTGGCGTTGGCTTAAACCGCACAGGCTCGGGCACAGGTTCGGGGCGAACTCTCGGATAGAATAGCGGCATGGCCTCGACGGCGATGCCCGCCCACCACCGCACGACCCTTGCCGACAGCGACCCCACCGTCGCCGCGATCCTCAAGCGCGAGGTGAAGCGCCAGCAAGACCACCTGGAACTCATCGCCAGCGAGAACCACTCCAGCGCCGCCGTGCGCGAAGCCATGGGCAGCGTGCTGACCGACAAATACGCCGAGGGCTACCCCGGCAAGCGCTATTACGGCGGGTGCGCCCACGCTGACGAGGTGGAAACCCTGGCCATCCAGCGAGTGTGCGAGCTCTACGGCGCCGAAGCCGCCAACGTGCAACCCCACAGCGGCGCCAGCGCCAACATGGCCGCCTACTTCACCTTTATGAAGCCCGGCGACACCCTGATGGCCATGAACCTGGCCCACGGCGGGCACCTGACGCACGGGGCCACCGTCAACTTCAGCGGGCAGCTTTACAACGTGGCGGCCTACGGCGTGCGCGAAAGCGACGAGCAGATTGACTACGACGAACTGCGCCGCATCGCCCACGAAAGCCGCCCCCGCGTGATTGTGAGCGGGGCCACCGCCTACAGCCGCGAGTTCGATTTTGCCTTTATCCGCCGGGTGGCCGACGAGGTGGACGCCCTGCACATGTGCGATATGTCGCACTACAGCGGGCTCATCGCCGGGGGCGTGTACCCCTCGCCGGTGGGGCACGCGCAGGTGGTCACCAGCACCACGCATAAGAGCATCCGGGGGCCGCGCGGCGGCATGATCATCGGCGATGCGGACTACGTGACCAAGATCAACAAGACGGTGTTCCCTGGCCTGCAGGGCGGCCCGCTGATGCACGTGATTGCGGCGAAGGCGGTGGCCTTCGGCGAGGCGCTGCGCCCCGAATTTAAGGACTACGCCCGCATGGTGAAGGCGAACGCGCAGGCCCTGGCGGCGGCGCTGACGGCCGAGGGATTCCGCATTGTGAGCGGCGGCACCGATAGCCACCTGATGCTGGTGGACCTGCGACCCTTTGGGGTGACGGGCAAGGTGGCGCAGGACGTGCTGGAAGCCGCGCACATGACGACGAACAAGAACGCGATTCCGAATGACCCCGAGAAGCCGTTTGTGACGAGCGGGCTGCGGCTGGGGACCCCCGCCGTGACCACCCGGGGCCTGGGCGAAGCAGAAATGAAGCTGATTGCGGGCTGGATGGCGCGGGTGCTACGCGCGCCGCAGGATGAGGCGGGGCAAGCCGCCGTGCGCGCCGAAGTGGCCGCCGTGACGCAGCGCTTCCCCCTCCACGACCTGGCTTAGGCTTGGTCGTGGAGAGGGAGCTTTTCTTTCACCGCGCTGGCGTAGCTAAGCCTTCGGCACGGTCAGCCCGCCGCTCCATGTCTGCAGCCAAGTCAGACCAAGTTCGGAAAGTCTTGCTACCCAACTCATAGGTTCCTTTCATCCCAAATCTACGTTCGAGATTCGCTCCCTCTCTCCGGAAGTAAAATGCCCATCCGCGTAGCTTAGCCGGGCCCCTCGTGCCATAACCATTTGCGACCCCAACATCCGTTGCGACGGCCAACACAAGAGTTCCGTACAGGTGTGTGACCACTGCCCCCTCATCTGTTTCACTCACATCGATGAGAAACTCTCCCTTAGGAGTGCTTGCAGTGCTGTAAGGATAAACTGCAGGGAAAAAGTTGGATGCTGTGTGGTCAGTCGAAGGCTCTGCTTTCATTTCTAGGCCAATCTCCTTAAACGCATACCTTAGAAATGCTTCCGCATCTTCGGGGCGTTTGAATCCAACCGATTCACGCTCTTCCTTTGGCGTAAGATTGACAATGCACCTGTAATCTTCCTTCTTCATGCACCCAATAAGTTGGTCCCGGCCAGAGATCCTTGGATCTTTGGCCGGTGCACATGCCGCCACTAGGAGGGCAAAAGAGCCGAGAGGAAGTAGTGCCGCACGACTAGTAGCACTCAATGTTGCTACCGTCGCAACTGTATCCGGGCGATTGAACTCGTAGTTCAAGCCGACGTCCAACGAGCGGGTCCCCCGGGCCCCCAGAAGAGCACCATCGCTCTACCATGTCCCACTCCTGGCAGTACACGACCCAATCCATGGACTTGCAGAACGTTCGGCTTTTCTCACGAAGCCATTTGGTCGTGCACATGTTTGGAGTGGTGCAGTTCTCATAACAAATGGCCCCTCCACCTCCTCCGGGTTGGGATGATGCAACGAACGTTGCGCCTAACAATGCAGTGACGAGGGCTAGTTTTATAGGATTTCTCATTAGCTTTCCTTCTTTGTGTGTTGTTTGATTTCCGGGCTAACTCTCTAGCGAGAAGCCCCGTGATAGAATTCCGTGCTCATTACATCTCCGCGACCGGTGTGAGTCTTGATCTGACCAGACAACAGAACACCAACGGATGTTTTTGTTCTCAAATAGGTTGTTGCAAGCTGATCTTTCTTTGGGTTGCAGCTAACATCACCAAAGACAAGTGTTCCTTCTTCATATAGAACAGCCTCACGCGGCCAATTACTACTCTCGTCAAGATTGGAAAAAATAAAAGTGCCAAGTCCTCTCTCATCCTTCCAGGGACTACAACCACCAGGCTCCCTAAGTTTCCAATCGACTCCATATTCACCCTGGTCAGTGAACACGGCGTGATCGTAGGGCAAGTTCATGAGGCTCGGTTTACCGAAGTGACCCGTTTCACCGCCGTTGTCTTCACGATACAGCATTAAGCCCAGATGTGATTGCTTGAGCTTTGAATAGGACACGACCTTTCCGGCGGCATTCTTCGAAGAACTGTACACCGGGAATAACAGGGCGGCGATGATGGCCAAAATGGCCAGTACCACGAGCACTTCGACGAGAGTAAATGCCTTCCGCTTCATATTCATTTCACTTCTCCGATGGACTTGGCGAAGTCGTAAAACAAGACCGGGTCCCGTTCGATTTTCACAATTCGACCGCTATCAACAAGCACGAAGCCCGCTCCGTAATCGTCTCCACTTGAGCTCTTTGTGCTTCCACGGTAATTCTTGAGCGCCGAGTTCTCGACCCCAGAGTCTTGGAGGAATACCAAGGTCTTCTCAGCCAGGCTCAATCTTTCAACGGCGCGCATAAACAGCGGTGCTTTGCCGCACGTGTCACATGAGGGAAGCACGAGAACCAACCCGGAGATTTCACGAGCAAACGCTTGAGTCCCTACCTCTAACACCCTGGGGCCCGGCACTAGCGGTTGTTGCGCTGTATTTGGTACTGCACAAACCGCTTCGGACTTGTTTGAGGCAAAGGCAAACGGATGAGATGCTTGTCGGTAGGCGAAGCCCACCCCGGCCAGCGCAAGGACGGCACACGTTAGCCATGCCCCTTTTGAGTAAGTTCGAGCCCCTGACAACCGAACTCTCCTCGCCTCGGTCTCTGTCCTCATGACTGCATTGTAACACGGAAAAAAAAAAAAGGCAACCTTTTACAAAAAAAGTTTTAGTTTCATTTGCAACTACTTTTCTAGCACTCCGGAACAATCACCGGAATCCGCACCGCCAGCCCGCCCTCGCTGGTCTCCTTGTACTTCTCGCTCATGTCCAGCGCGGTCTGCCACATGGTCGAAATCACGTCGTCCAGGCTCACCCGCGCCGCCGCCGGGTCGCTGATGATCGCAATCTCGGCCGCATTGATCGCCTTGATCGCCCCCATGGTGTTCCGCTCGATGCACGGCACCTGCACCAGCCCCCCAATGGGGTCGCAGGTCATGCCCAGGTGGTGTTCCATGGCAATCTCCGCCGCCATCATGCACTGCGCCGCCGTGGCCCCGCGCACGTGGGCCAGCCCCGCCGCCGCCATGGCGCTGCTCACGCCAATTTCGGCCTGACACCCGCCCATCGCCGCCGAGATCGTCGCGCCTTTCTTGAACAGCGACCCCACCTCGCCCGCCACCAGCAGGAACTCCTCACACGCCCGCCACGGGTCGGCGGGTTCCGGCTCCATCACGGCAAACATGTACAGCAGCACCGCCGGGATGACCCCCGCCGCGCCGTTGGTGGGGGCTGTGACCACCCGGCCGAAGGCGGCGTTCTCCTCGTTCACCGCCAGCGCAAACATGGAAACGGCCTGCAGGTTCTCCGAGAACCCCGTGCCGATGCTGCGCAGGGCGGCCAGCCAGCCGTCGTAATCCGTCGGCCCGCCGGGCACAAGGGCTTGGTTCATGGCGGCGGCGCGTCGCTTCACGTTCAGCCCGCCGGGCAGGATGCCCTCGGTGTGCGCCCCCCGCCACACGCACTCGAACATGGTGCCGGCAATGCGGCGCAGGCGCTCGCGGATTTCGGGCATGGTGCGCCAGGCCAGTTCGTTCTGCATCACCAGGGTCGGCAGGTTGGTGCCCTTTTCTTCGCAATAGCGCAGCGCATCGGCGGCGAGTTCAATCGGGAACGGCAACTGCACCTGCTGGCGCGCGATGGGTTCATCCTGCTCCTCGCTCACCACAAAGCCGCCGCCCACGCTGAAGAAGGTGCCCTGCATCTCTTCCCCGCCCTCCAGCTGCGCCCGGAACGTGAGCGCATTGGGGTGGCCAGGGTGCGTCTTGGTGACGTGGAACCCG
>Ga0315901_10005004_pt1 | contig 16281 bp, 13 predicted proteins | sample LakEriMetagenome_10_FD_203761 | JGI IMG/M metagenome (GOLD analysis project Ga0315901, IMG submission 203761) | Freshwater fungal communities from buoy surface, Lake Erie, Ohio, United States - Buoy 2 MA116 | ecosystem: Environmental > Aquatic > Freshwater > Lake | place: USA: Lake Erie, Ohio...
TCCACCGCATCCGTTCCGATGACTGCTAATCGCCTGATGCTTTTGCCCAGCGGGAGCCCGTTCTGGTTCTTCAGCAATACGAAGGATGCTGCTGCTGCATCTTCCGAAATCTTCCGGTGCAATTGCATATTGATGTATCGATCGATGTCATCCACATCCACGTAAGGCTTTTCAAACAATCCGAGTTCAAACTTGATGCGCAACACGCGGGCAACGGCATCGTCAAGCCTGGCCGCATTGATCTTCCCGTCAAGAAAAGGCGGGATGAATAATTTATAATGATCGTAATCGGTTTGGAAGATGACGTCAAGTCCATTGTTGATGGCCTGTTCGCCCGACTGCGGATAATCGACAGATGTATTATGGAGTACAAGTGATCCACCCACGGCACCAGCATCAGAGATCACAAAACCTTTGAAGCCCCACTCTTCTTTGAGTTTCTTCAGCAGCAGGTCATTGTTGGCGGAAGATGGCTTTCCATTGACGGAGTTGTAGGAGGTCATGACAGATCGTGAACCTCCTTTCCGGAACAATTCTTTAAAAGGATAGAGATGTGTTTCCTCGAGCTGGTTATTGGAGCTGTAGATCGGGTAGCTGTCGCGCCCGCCATCACCCACATTAGCAAGAAAATGTTTTGGGGTGGTCACCACGCCTTTCTTCTCGAACTCACTGACGAAAGCGATGCCCATTTGCGCGGAGAGAAATGGATCTTCACCGTAGGTTTCTTCGGTCCTGCCCCACCGCACATCGGATGCCAGGTTGACTACGGGCGACAGGATCTGGCGGATGCCGCGGAGTTTGGTTTCCAGGGCGATGGCGTTGGAGACCTTTCGCATCATGGCCGTATCCCAGGTGGCAGCGAGGGCAATGGACTGCGGAAACGCGGTAGCTCCTTTACGCACCAGCCCGTGCAGGGCCTCGTCAAATGCGATGATAGGAATGCCGAGTCGTGACCGCTCTATGAAATAACGTTGGATATCATTGATCTTCTTTGCGAGTGATTTTGCGTCGTCGGTAGCATTGTAGGTAAGCAGTTGCGCCGATGCATTCCCGCCCTGGCTGGCGGCGCTGACCTGGAATCCGAAAATTCCGTTTACATATTTCGCTTCTTCACCTGGCTTGATCTCACCGGGGATCATGAACAACTGCCAGAATTTTTCCTCCTGTGTCATGCGGGCCATCAGGTCCTTCACCCTTGATTCAACAGGTGCCTGGGCATTCTTATAGACTGGAGTTGTCTGACTAAAACTTTGAAACTGACATAAGATGAAAACGATTACCGATAAAACGCGCATAGTAATGAATGACATGATCTAAAATTAGCACTTCCTCTTTATCTTACTACCGTAAATCCCAAAATGCATGAAGAAGTTGATTTTGTTCGTCTTGATTTTTGTCGGTTCAAAAACCATCAGTGCCCAGGAAACATTTTATTTTAAGGAAGGACTTGCCAGTGGTGCCGTGCACCAATACGGAAGGCAGGCCCTTTATGCTGATGCCCTCGCTTATGAATTATACCAGGGAGGTCTAAGCCCCAAAGAAGGAGCGCCTGTGATCAACAACTCCCAGAACAAAAATACCTGGGTCAAAATGCTGCCAGATTCCAATCATGTTTTTCGCGGCCAGGCCCTTGGCGGCGGCTATCTCTATCTTCAATATCAGTCGCCCAAAAAACAAACGGCCGTATTGATCGCAACGGGCAATGCCATGTTATATGTCAACGGCGTACCCCATGGCGGCGATCAGTACCGCTATGGCTGGATGAATATTCCTGTGGAATTGAAGAAAGGGTTGAACGAGATATATATACGCACGGTGGGTATGGGAAGGTTTGGAGCACTTTCCGCGAAGCTCGAGTTCCCAAAGAAGCCCATCGAGATACTCACCAAGGACCCTACGCTTCCATTCTTCGTGAAAGGTGAAACAGCAGCGCCCCAGTGGGCAGGCGTTGTTGTGCGAAACACATCGGCCATATCCGCCAAAGAGTTGGCGATTGAAGCCACCGTTGAAGACAAAAGCATACGTACTGCGCTTCCTACGGTAATGGCCCTGGCTACTCGAAAAGTTCCTCTGCAGATCCCGGTTCCATCCGACATTCAAAAAAGCAACTATCGGCTGGGCCTGAAACTATACAATGGAAAGAAGTTGATAGATACTACTTCGTTATCCGTTACGGCGGTGAATGCCGGAGAACACGCGAGCTATACGTTCGTTAGCGACATAGACGGCAGTGTGCAGTATTATGCTGTTGCCCCCCAGACCAATCCCAATGGCCAGGCCCCATCGCTGTTCTTCTCTGTACACGGGGCAGAAGTAGAAGCCATCTCCCAGGCAAGGGCATATAAGCCAAAAGAAGAGGGACCTGTGGTAGCCCCAACGAACCGCAGGCCCAGGGGATTCAACTGGGAAGACTGGGGACGTCTCGATGCGCTGGAAGTATTGAAGATCGCTAAAGAAAGATTCAAGCCAGACCCGCAGCGGATCTACCTCACCGGGCACTCTATGGGCGGACACGGCACCTGGTACCTGGGCGCAACCTATGCTGGTCAATGGGCAGCCATCGCCCCCTGCGCCGGATATCCAACCCTTGCCGGCTATGGCTCAGCGGATGGACAGATCCCAACAGACGCCAGTTCACCGATGAGGAAAATGCTGGTCAGGGCCAGCAACCCCGCCAACGTGCTGGAACTCGCAAAAAATTATAAAGCCGGTGGCGTATACATCTTTCACGGCGATGCTGACCCAACAGTGCCGGTCAGACTGGCCAGGCAGATGAGACAAGTGCTGGGTGAATTTCATCAGGATTTCAGTTACTACGAATACCCCGGCGGAAGCCATTGGTTCGGCGACCAAAGTGTGGACTGGAAACCGATTTTTGATTATTTCAAGTGGCACACGATTCCTGCCCTCGACGCTGCTAATGAAATAGATTTCAGCACGGCATCTACAGCGATCTCTGCTACGCATCGCTGGATCACCATATTGCAGCAGCAGAAGAGCTATGAATACAGCAGGGTGGTGCTGAGCAGGGACCTCAAAAATAAAACCATTAAAGGAACTACTGAAAACATCGGCGTATTGAAAATAGACCTGGTAGGATTCAATGCAGGAGACACAGTGAAATTGGATATCGACAAACATGGGATCACAGTCATAAAAAATGCGAATGATGTGGTGTTGACGAAAAATGGAACATGGAGCCTTGGCACTGCGCCATCTCTGGCTGATAAAGGCATCATCAGGAATGGTGGCCTCAAAGAAGCGTTCAACCACCGCATGGTATTCGTCTACGGCACAAAGGGTACAGCTGAAGAAAATGCATGGTCGTACAACAAGGCCATCTACGATGCCGAGACCTGGTATTTTCGTGCCAATGGTGCTGTTGACATCATGTCCGACATTGAACTCCTGAAAACCAATTATGCCGACCGCGGCGTGGTCTTATACGGAAACACCACCACCAATGCAGCGGCAGCGGCCCTGTTGAAGGATTGCCCCGTTAAAATGGAAAGGGGCAAAGCCAGTGTAGGCGAGAAAACCTTCACAGGTGACGATATCGGCGCATACTATGTATGGCCCAATTCAGCTTCCAACAACACCAGTATCGCGCTGATCGGAGGAACAGGGATCAAAGGCATGAAAGCATCTGATGCCAACCAGTACTTCAGCGGGGGAAGCGGCTTCCCGGATTTCATGATCTATAGCCTGGACATGATGAAAGGTGGTGACAGTGCCATCAAGGCAGCAGGATATTATACCAATCAATGGAAGTTGGGAGACGACTATCAATTGGCTAATTAGCTCATTGACTAATTGGCTAATTAAAAAGGTGCTCATCAAGTATTTGATGAGCACCTTTTTTTGTCAAGAACATAGCAACAAAGAATTAGCTAATCAGTTAATCAGCCAATTAGCCAATCCTTCATTTTATAAAATAAGCTTTCAGCTTATTTTATAAAATGGAGGTATCCCCAGCGTTCCGGAATATGCATGTTGATCGCGCCCTGGGGCGACCATACCCAGTTATTCTCCGGCAAGGGCCTTCCGTTAGCACCCGTCTTTCTTTTATAGCTCAGCCCATCTGGTTCCAACTCCCATTCCACTCGGGAAAAATTAATGCGCCAGGGCTTTTCCGGTGTGGGTTTGTACTTCTTCTCCCCCTTACTCATAGATGAGAAAGGAATGGCAAACTCCACTACCCAACCCTTATCAATATCGTCGTTCCTGTTCAATGTTCCGTTCAGACCCACCGCCGATCTCATCCCTACCGTGTTCCAGGCCATATCCATCGGCCCGCCCCTGCTATAGGGCTTACCCATGTGCAGGTCCATGATGGTTCCCAGCGCGTTGATCTCGATCTCAATGTATTCATTGCCATCATCATCCGGATCGATGAAGATCTCAAAATCATGGTCCTGGAAAATGATGGCATCGTAATCTGTCAACGTTGCCCAAAGATGTGGCTCCTCCATATCAGCAAGGATGTACAGCGTGTCTTCATTCCACATCATCTTCATCCGGGTGGCAAGCCGGGGCATTGGCTTCTGATCTCCTTCAATGTCTACGTAGTTATCTGACCAGGGAACGGACTTCCACTCCCGCTTGCCGATCTTGCCGTCGATCATGGGAGGCTTTTTTGCGTAGTTGGCATAGTACGACTTAGGCAATGAATTCAACGTCTGGCTATAGACTGACATACAGGCGAGGACAGAAACAAAAAACAGGGTAAATCTCATCAATGGCTTTTATGCGTCAGAAAAGGTGAATGAAAGCGCACCGCAATGTATAAATTTTTGCAACGCTTGCGCGCTAATCACAAGGTCGGTTAGATATTAATTTTTTGCGGGCCACAAGGTAAATACCGATCCCGTGGCTGCGAATTCTTTCAGACACATAACGACAAGATCATTTTCCAGCGGGGTTATTGGGACAAACTGTCGTTTCTTCGGCTCCATGGCCTTCCCCTGCCAACCGAATAAAAATCCTGCTGAAGATATCAGCGAGTTTCCGGAACTTCACAGCCCATGACGGCTTTAAAAGAAGAACTGAAAAAGATCATTCCCGAGGGCAGGATCAAAAATCGTTTTATTGACCTCGTATCCTTTGCGTCCGATGCAGGTTTCTATTACCTGCTTCCCAAAGCCATTGTTCAACCGATCAGCGAAGCCGAGATCATTGCTTTATTCAAGTTCTCTCATCTACACCAGATTCCACTGGTTTTCCGGACAGGGGGAACCAGCCTATCGGGACAAGCCATCACAGATGGCATCCTGGTTGACCTAAGCCAGTTCTGGAACAAGATCAGGATCGAAGAGAATGGTCTTTCGGTGCGTGTACAACCAGGTATCACTGGTGCCATGGTCAATGCATACCTGAAAAAACATCAACGAAAGATCGGGCCAGATCCCTCCAGCATCAGCGCAGCCATGATGGGTGGCATTCTTTCCAATAATGCCAGCGGCATGTGTTGCGGAGTGGCCTTAAACTCTTATCATACCACCAAATATATCCGGTTTATCCTGCCGGACGGCAATACATTCACCACAGAAGAACCCGCGGATTACCATCGTTTTGAAATGGAATGCAATGAGTTGTTCCAGGGCTTGGCCGATCTCCGCGATGGCATTGCCCGTGATCTAACCCTTCATCAGCTTATCCGAAAAAAATACCTGACCAAAAACACGGTGGGCTATTCGCTCAATGCATTCATCGACCATCAACACCCACTGGATATCCTGGCGCACCTGCTGATCGGCGCGGAAGGAACACTGGCTTTCATCTCGGAAGCTGTGCTCAAAACGGTACCGGATTACCCCTATAAATCCACTGCCTTACTATACTTCCCAACCATCTATGATGCATGCCAGGCGATCATCCCACTAACCATCGCAGGCGCCCTAATGGTAGAATTAATGGATAGGGCCTCCCTTCGTTCAGTAGAAAACATGCCCGGCATGCCAGCCATTGTAAAAACATTACCAGAGGGCGCAGCCGCATTGCTGATCGAGTTTCAGGAAGACAGTCATGCGATGCTGGATGAAAGGGTCAATAACTTCCTGTCATCGTCTGCTGATCTATCGCTGATCAACGCGCCGGTATTTACCACCGACCCTAAGGAGCAGGACTTCCTGTGGAAAGTGAGAAAAGGCCTCTTCCCTGCAGTAGGTGCCGTGAGGGCAAGTGGAACGACGGTAATTTTAGAAGACATCGCCTTCCCGATTGAAAAACTGGGCGATGCCATCCTCGACCTGCAGGATCTTTTCAAGAAGTATCATTACGATAACGCCATCATCTTTGGTCATGCTAAAGATGGCAACATCCATTTTGTGGTCACGCAATCATTCAATACCGATTCTGAAGTCCGGCGGTACGACGAGTTTATGCGGGAAGTGGTGACGATGGTGGTGGACAAATACCAGGGCACACTGAAAGCAGAACACGGTACCGGCAGGAATATGGCGCCTTTTGTGGAAACGGAATGGGGCGGCGAAGCCTATAAGATCATCAAGTCCATCAAACAGCTGATAGACCCTGAAGGACTACTGAACCCAGGCGTCATCATTAACGATGATCGCGAAGCCCATATCAAAAATCTGAAAGAACTACCCCCCGTTGAAGAGGAAGTGGACCGTTGCATAGAATGCGGATACTGCGAACACAAATGTCCGAGCAGGGATATCACCACCACACCGCGCCGGAGGATCGTGATCCGAAGGGTATTGAAAAGCCTGGAACTGGCTGGGAACAAGTCCGATTATGAACTCCTGCTGAAACAGTATCAGTATGATGTACTCGATACCTGCGCTGTAGATGGTTTATGCGCTACAGCTTGTCCGGTGGACATCAATACCGGTGATCTGGTGAAACGGTTGAGGAGGGAGAACCATTCGCCATTCGCCAACAAGATCGCGTTGTCGGTCGCAAAAAATTTCCGGACCGTGGAGCGACTGGCCAGAACAGCTTTGAAAACAGGGATTACGTTCAATAATCTGTTTGGCAAGAATTTTATGCGGGGCTTTACGGGGTTCGCCAGGAAATTCTTCCCGGAAATGCCGCTCTGGAGCGAACAACTACTTTATCCTCCTGACCTGGGTTCCATCAATGATCAACGGACAGCGAGAGATGCAGCCATTGTCTACTTCCCATCCTGTATCAGCAGAACGCTGGGCGTCTATGAAGGGAAAGAAAAAAACCTGATGGAGACCTTTCTGAGTATCTGTAAAAAAGCCGGCATCGGCGTCAATGTTTTGAAAAATGCAGAAGGCAGTTGCTGCAGCCAGATCTTCTCGTCTAAAGGTTTTGGCCCTGCTGCCCAATACTCAGCCAATAAGATCATCGACCAACTCTGGGAAAGCAGCAAAAATGGGCAGCTACCCATCGTCATTGATGTCAGTTCATGCGCATATACGCTGCATCATATTCGTCCTGCCCTGGACAACGCGTGCAAAGAAAAATTTGATCAGCTACGGATACTTGACAGCGTGGATTTTTTGCACGATATGGTGATCCCTAAATCGAGGGTAATCACGAAGCAAAAAAACATTGTGGTACATCCCGTTTGTTCCCTGCAGAAAATGAAAACGGAGGACAAGTTTGTTCAGGTAGCGAAGCATTTTGCTGCCGAGGTAACGGTGCCCGTTCATGCAGGTTGCTGTGGAATGGCTGGGGATCGCGGCTTTCTGATACCTGAACTGACCGCGTCTGCTACCCATCTGGAAGCCGCTGAAGTCCAGCAAAGAGACTACGATGGATATTATTCATCTACCAAGACCTGTGAAATGGCGATGAGCGAAGCGGTGAAGAAAAACTATGAGTCTATTCTTTACCTGGTGGAAGAGAGTTTGGCGTAGCCACGATTGTTTCGCATTAAGCTTCCGCATCGCGAAGTACAAAAGTTAACTTGGCCCATTCACTTACGCCTCGGAATGCTTCATTTCCTGATCCTTCTACCTTAATCTGGCTAAAGAGCGGTATACTGATAAAAAGGCATACTATACCGGTAAAGCAACATTTACCAAAAAAATCAACAATCTTCATATTTATCAGATTTAAAAAACTAGTCTGCCCTCCATTTCCACAAGAGTTCATAAATAGGTTTACTGAATACCATGAATAAAATTATCGGGGTTATCAGAGCCACAACACGAATCAAAACGTCCGACTTGGTAAACTGGTGCCTGCGAAAAAAAATCCAAAATATCACTACTGTAATATGGACAAGCCAGCAGATCCACGTCTGCAATCCGTTGCCTATCGGATTAGGCCATTCATCATAAACAAACTTTAGTGAAAGTACTATAGTGTATGATAAGAAAATACCCAATTGATAGAGGAAAATCAATAATACTTTTTTCACCGTTACTTCTTTTTAGTTGCAATCGCCAGCGCTTCTTGTACCACTACCCGTACCTACCCATATACTACCTTGAAACTCGCCACTTTGTTTCATTTGCTTCAACCTTTTATAAAGACTGTTTGGCGTTGTCTTGCAATTTACACCAAACCCTGTAATATGATCGGGGACATTGAGCTGCTTATTAAATGGCATCACCTGATTAAAAACACCAACGGCGTAATCAGTACAATTATAGTCGTTCAAATCATATTTGAGAGTTGAATAACTCGACGATCACAGCTTCATATACGAAAACCAAACAGCTTATTTACTTAATATCTGAAAACGGGTAGTATTGTTTACTATACATTACTTTCATTTACTTTATCAAAATGAATTTTGATTTCGCCGCAAGTTGCATAGTAGTAGGTTTGCCGAAACTTGTCATAGGCTATTGGCGCTCCAAGATCCCGCAGGGCGTTCAAATACTGATACAAAGTGCTTTCGGATATCTCAAGTTTTTCCGCAAATTGAATGGGAGTACCGGTTCTCTTACTGCGAATCAGATAGTTCATTTTGTCTATGCGTCTGATAACGGTTATCATAGGGGATGATTGGTTAGTTAATTATCATATTTGACATACATTTTTTGTTCCAACAACTATTTAGTCACGAAGAAAAACAGGCATCTCCAAAACATGTCGGTTGAAATATGGGTTAACTGGGATAGGTCGATCCCCTTTCAAAATCAAAGATTATTATTCTATGGGTATCCCTTTTGGTGTTTCCCACAACGAATTGGCGTTTTTTCACATTAATTCGTCGTCTTTTCCCCGTAAACATATCATCAAGGCCATTCAAGGGCAAAAACTCGAATGCAGAACTGTTCATCGAAAACCTAAAGAAAAAACAAAATATACCCGGGAATCTTACCAGAGACTTAATAAAGGAAGCAATTCGTTTAACGCAACACCTCTTTAGTTTATGAAAAGACGCGACAGTTCCCTTAAGCACAGGGGAAAGGTTGTACTATTCCTCTGCCAAAACCTGCGAGATGGCGATGAGCGAAGCGGTGAAGAAAAACTATGTGTCTACTCTTAGTCTGGTGGATGAAGCTCTGGGATAGAGGATTAGCCCTGTAATTAATGTAGCCTGCCCACAGGTCTGACGTTCTTCCCAACCACCTGCGTGATGTCATCACCCAAATCTTCCCGGGCTTGAGTAGCCAATGTCTGGAGCGTAGCAACGATGTCCGGGTATTTATCTTTCACATCATAACGTTCGCCGGGGTCACGCCTCAGGTCGTAAAGCGCAAGCGAGACAGGAACAATTTTGGTTTCTCCGGGGAAACCATCATTACCCGGCAATTGGTTCTCATAGCTTTGTCCGTTATGCGGCAGCATCAGCTTCCAATCATCTAACCTCACGGCCCTCAATCCATTTTTACCATAGTAATAGTAGAACTCGCGGCGGGGAGTGACATCTTTACCTTCCAGCAAAGGCAACAGGTTTACGCCATCTATTTTATGGGCAGGCAATGTGGTCCCCGTAATGGCTGCGATAGTGGGCATAAGGTCAATGGTGGAACAGAGCTTGTTGCGAACCACTCCTTCCTGCAACCTGCCCTTCCACCTGACGATGCAAGGCACCCTCAAACCACCTTCCCAAACCGTGCCTTTGCCCTCACGAAAGCCACTGGAAGAACCAGCGTGGTTGCCAAAGTTCAGCCAGGGGCCATTATCACTGGTAAAGATCACGATGGTATTTTTGTCGATACCCTGCTCTTTCAGCGTGCGGAGGATCTCGCCTACCGACCAGTCGATCTCCATCATCACGTCTCCGAACATACCCTGCTTACTCTTCCCCTTAAACGCTGCGGATGCCGCAATGGGTACATGAGGCATAGAATGGGGCATGTAGAGAAAGAATGGCTTCTTTGAGTTTCTTTTAATGAACGATACCGCTTCTTCCGTATATCTTTTTGTCAGCGTAGCCTGATCATCCAGGGTTTTGACTTCTGCAAATTTCTCGTTGCCCTTTATCAACGGCAATACCGGGAGCTTGAATTTTCGATGGGATTCGGGCGCCGGTGTGCCATCGAACATCATCGGCCACATATCGTTCGAATACGGTATGCCAAAATATTCATCAAATCCATGTTGCAGGGGCAAGAACATTTTATGATGCCCCAGGTGCCATTTGCCGATAGCCGATGTAGAGTAGCCTTTTTGCTTCAACATCTCGGCGATGGTTGTTTCAGCGGGGTTGATGCCAATACTGTCTGTTGGGAAAAGCGCACCCGAAATACCGAGGCGGTTGGGATAACAACCTGTGAGCAATCCTGTTCTGGATGCACTACATACTGCTTGCGCAGTTACAAAATTGGTGAAGCGAACCCCTTCATTGGCCATGCGGTCAATGTTCGGCGTTTGATAGTCCAAAGCGCCCGTTACACCTAGATCACCATTACCCATATCGTCCAGGAAGATCAGGATCACGTTGGGCGGGGCAACAGGGGCAGGCCTTTGCGCGAAGCTTTGCGAAGCAAGCATCAGCAACATGATCAAAGAGGTCATCCGCATAGGAAAATGAATTTACTCGAGCTCCCTGAAATTAAACTTTTGTCCGCCTACAGAGGCTTCGTACATGAGGCCGCCTTTGACATGGGTAAATACCATCACGCCGTTCTTGTATTTGGCATTGGCTGCGGCACCCTGGTTGGCCACTACTGCTGATGCCTGGGCGGACAATTGCACCTCGTCCTTTTTGAAATTACTCAACACCTCCTCGTTCTCAAAGAATATGACTTCACGGTAAGCCTGGCCTCCGGCCTGGAACCCGATGTTCAGCTGGGTCAACTTGGCCATACCGATCAGTTTACCTTTTTCATACACTGCACCGTTTCCAAGGGCTCCGCCCACACCCAGGCCACCCTTACCCACATTTGGGAATATCACGTAGGCATGGGCCGTCTCAAACAGGCTCTTCATTAAACCATCGGTTGCAATGAAATCGGCTTTTGCAGTTTTACTGTCCTCAACGATCTTCTTGTCTTTGGAACTGGTTTGAGCAAAGGCGGAAATAAAGAACACCAATGCAGAGAATAAGGCCAAACATTTGTTTTTCATATATCTATTCAATTGTTTACAAAGATACCCGATACCCGATATTTTAGTCTTAGCTGATCACCTATGACTAAATTTTAACACCAAATGCCAAATACACATGTATATGATCAGTTTTTCTTTTCCAGAGCGATCATCTTCCCTGCTTCAAGATAGTCCTGATCTTCTTATCGTACGCTTCCGCGATCTGCATCATACCAATGTCGTTCGGATGAGATCCATCGACGGTTGACTCGATGCCCTGCCCCACTTCTTCTTTGGTCTGCAGGTAAATATTCCTGGTGCCGGCGGACCTCAAAGAATCGACTACCCCTGCCAGCACTTTATTCGCAGCCTGATATACACTCTTCCGGACATCGCTTGTTGACTCGTTGGTATAGCCCGCATGCTCATTGAGCAAGATGGGGATACCAGGCTTTCTCGCCTGAAGGAAGGTAATGGCATGAACCAACCTTCGCTTCAATTCTCCCTGCATGTATTCTGCGCCAGCTAAGTTTGGAAGACAGTCAAGCACATACATCTCTGCATCGATCTCTGCGATCAGCTCCAGGACTTCTTTTTCAAGTCTTCCATTTCCCGAGAAAGCCAGATTGATCATGGGCTTATCCAGTTTCCGGCCAAGTATATTCGTCCAACCCAAACCCGGTCTGGATGCGCATCCGCCCTGGGCGATGGATGTGCCATACACCACAATTGGTTTCTGTTTTAAAGGCTCAATGATGGTGAATGCCTTGCCCTTCGGATAACTGATCTCCATCCAATTCACATGATTATACAAGGGGAAATAAAGGGTGTATTCGCGATTAGGGTCCTGGTTAAGATCAGTGTAACGGTACGTGATCGTATCTCCCATGCTGGCCCTCGCTCCTGCCCAAACCCATGGGCCGGAAGGCGTTTTGGCATAAAGATCAAGCCCCGAAACACCGGTGGAAGGCATGTGATACATCTCCTTATTCCCTGAAACCGTGTACCGAATTACGATCTCATCCGTGTTTGAAGCGAACTTCAGGTACAATCCGGCACCGTGCCTGGAAAGATTCCATACCTCTTTCCTGACCAATGCTTCTGCCTTTGCGGGTAGCCTGTCGTACGCCTCTTTCAAACCCGTACTCCACCCGCGGCCATGAACGGAACTGGCTGGAGGATTAATAGCAATATACTCCCGGGACGGCTGGGCTTCCAGACGCTGGCCCGATAGCATAAACAGAACCAAAATCAGCCAATGACCAGTCGGTTTCATCATATGAAGGGTTAATCAAAATCAAGCTACGAAAGATTGATGCCATTTGTCTTCTTTTTATACAATAAAATACCCCGATTTCAGTTGTGAAAAAGATCATTAAACCTTTGGACGGCATACAGGTCCAAGAGAACATGAAAACTACTATGAAAACTCCCTTGTTCGCATTGTTATCCGCGCTTATGCTCCTCTCAGGCTGCGAGAAAACAGAATCTCCCGCGCCAACGATCCCCGTTTCCACTTTGTACTTCCCACCAGTTACCGGAACCACATGGGAAGCCACTCCACCGGCTTCGCTGGGATGGTCAACAGCTTCAGTGACTGCGCTGGAGGCCTACCTGCAATCGAAGAACACAAAGGCCTTCATCATTCTGAAGAACGGACGTATAGTGATGGAAAAATACTTCGGCAATTTTACGGCGGACAGCAACTGGTATTGGGCTTCGGCCGGGAAAACCGTCACAGCCATGCTGGTTGGCATTGCCAACAGGGAAGGAATCCTGAACATTGACAACAGGTCTTCGCAGTACCTTGGAACAGGATGGACCTCAGCGCCTCCGGCAAAAGAGAACCTGATCACGGTAAAACACCAGCTGACGATGACGTCGGGCCTGGATGACGGATTGGGTGATGATGATTGCACCCTTCCATCCTGCCTTCAATATAAAGCGGATGCAGGCAACCGATGGGCCTATCATAATGCGCCATATACGCTGCTGGACAAAGTCATTGAGAATGCATCTGGCAAAACTTTCAATGCCTATTTCCAGGAAAAGATCCGGAACCGGATCGGTATGAATGGAGTCTGGCTTAGAAACGGCACCTACAACAATGTGTTTTATAGCAATGCCCGAAGTATGGCGCGCTTTGGCTTACTTATGCTCAACAAAGGAGTGTGGGACCAAACGCCTATCCTCGGCGATACAGCTTACTTCAACAGGCTGGTAAACACGTCACAGACCATGAATCTTTCCTACGGTTACCTCACCTGATTAAATGGAAAATCAACCCATATGAGGCCTTTGAGCCAGATCGTGTTTAACGGTACCATGGTCCCCGAGGCGCCAAGCGACATGTACGCCGCATTAGGGAAAAACGACCAAAAAGTATACGTGGTTCCATCCCAGAACATCGTGGTCATCAGAATGGGAGATTCCGCCGGTAATGTACAACTCGCCTTGTCGAGCTTTGACAACGAGTTATGGGGCAAGCTTCGGCCGATACTGGGATACTGATGCGCTCGAGAGCTGTTGATCAGCCTCATTACGAAAAAAAGGCCTATTTTAATTGACTAACGCAGTCCGAAACGTATGGTCAAAAAAATACTCCTCGCCATCATGATCGCATTCTACCTGTTCGCAGGTGTCAATCATTTTATCAATCCCCATTTCTACGATGCCGTCATCCCGCCCTATCTTTCCGATTGGTCCGCCTTTATCAACATCGCATCCGGCTGCCTGGAAATAGCCCTTGCGCTGTTGCTGATCCCCATAAAAACAAGGCGCCTGGCCAGCTGGGGCATCATCATCATGCTGATCGCCTTCATCCCCGCCCATATTTATTTTATACAGAAAGGCAGTTTTCTGCTGGGCGGTCTCGTAGTGACCCCTTTGATCGCCTGGGTCAGGTTGTTGGTCATCCATCCGATCCTCATCCTCTGGGCATGGTGGGCAGGACAATCCATGCATTCATTGATTCCTGCCCCTGCACCTAAAGACTAAGCTATTTTTCTGCGTGATTTTTTTCAGGTTGCCTGGCAATCGCTACATTAATGGCATGAAAAGAAGAACATTCATCAATGATGGCATCAAGGCAGGTTCCATCCTTCCAGTCATAGGCGCTTCGGTTGCCATACCCGCAGCTGCGCAAGCCGGGAGCAATCCCCAAGGCCCTGCCGTTGAACCCGGAAACATCGTCATCGAAAAATATACGGAGGGTAAACCGCATGCAGGAAAAGTTTTCGCCGCCATCCAGCCTCATTGCGACGACATTGCCATATTCGCAGGCGGCACAGTAGCGAAACTGATTGCTGAAGGGTACACAGGTTACATGATCCGAACTTCGAACGATGATGCCACCGGCGTTGGGAAGAATGTAGGTGAACAGGTGCTGAACAATGAGCTCTCTAACGATGCCACTGCCGCAGCCCTGGGACTGAAAAAAGTATACAACCTCGGATACCGCAACCACCGGATGGAAGAATACAACATCCAGGAGATCAAAGGCAGGTTGATCTTCCTGTTCAGATTGTTGAAAGTAGACACCGTGATCTGCTATGACCCCTGGAGCCAGTATGAAGAAAATCCGGATCATTACGTGACGGCAAAAGCAGTGGAAGCAGCGTGCTGGCAGGCTGGGAGCCACGACTATCCCGAGCAGCTTGAAGTAGTAAAGCCCCACTCCGTAAAAGAAAAATTCTATTTCGCACGAGGCCCGCAGATCGTAAACAGGGTGGTGGACACAAGCCGCTTCATCGACAAGAAAGTAGAAAGCAATGTGGTGATCACCAGCCAGGGGCCCGGCGGGCACGCAGGCTCCGCTTTAAGAAAAAGTCTGGCTGCGCAGGGCAAGAAACTGCCCATACTCGGGAACGATGATGCCACAGCTGATTTCAATTACGTGAAACACTTCATGTTGGACCTGGACTCGCAATACCTCCGCGGTGTTCCATCAGATAAAGAAGTTGGAAAAAAATACGGACTGGAATGGGCGGAAGCATTTCATTATATCGGGCCAAATACATCCCTACTACCAGAGTATATTAAGAAGAACAGTTAATCTGATAACTGATCATCTAAAGCAATCAGACATTCTTACCGCCTTCAATTATACTCCCAGCTCTCATTAAATGGATTAAAAGTCTAATATTTAGTAGATTTGAGTCTAAGAGACTACTATGATGAGGTGTTTACTGATTTTAGCGATTTCCCTGTTCTTCTTTTCCGGCATCAACCCGGCATCTGCCCAGAAAAAGGCAGTCATTGCCTACTATTCCGGCGGTCTGCAAGCCATTGACTCATTCGATGCAAATAAATTCACCCACATCATCTACTGCTTCGGCAAAATGAAAGGCAACAACCTCCACCTGAGGGGATCCCGCGACACGCTGCTCATCCAGAAGATGGTGGCGATGAAGAAAACAAACAAAAAACTCAAAGTATTGCTCTCCCTCGGCGGCTGGGGCGGTTGTGAGCCCTGCTCCGATGTGTTCAATACGGAAACCGGAAGAAAGGAATTTGCGCAGTCAGTGAAATCCCTGACCGACTTCTTCGGTACTGATGGTATTGACCTTGATTGGGAATACCCCACCATCTCCGGATTTCCCGGTCACACCTACAGACCGGAAGACAAACAGAATTTTACAGACCTTGTCAAGGAATTGAGAACATCGTTGGGTAAAAAAGCCACCATCACTTTCGCGGCGGGTGGCTTCGACAGATTTCTCCAGGAGTCCGTAGACTGGGCCTCTGTCATGCCACTGGTGAATTATGTAAACCTGATGACCTATGACCTGGTTGGCGGATATGCCAAAGTAACCGGGCACCACACACCACTATACAGCACCCCTTCCCAAAAACAAT
>Ga0315901_10005005_pt1 | contig 16280 bp, 17 predicted proteins | sample LakEriMetagenome_10_FD_203761 | JGI IMG/M metagenome (GOLD analysis project Ga0315901, IMG submission 203761) | Freshwater fungal communities from buoy surface, Lake Erie, Ohio, United States - Buoy 2 MA116 | ecosystem: Environmental > Aquatic > Freshwater > Lake | place: USA: Lake Erie, Ohio...
AACAGTGCCGAGTTCGAGAAGTTTCGTAAAGAATTTGTACATCAAGGAATTAACGGCACACAGGCTCCCTTCGTTACCATGGCTTTAACTGCAAGTGATACCGATAGTGTAAAATTTGCAGAACGTATGGCGTATGGAATAGTTGCCGCAGCAAAAGGTCTGAACCATTTCCAAGACTTGGCCAGCGAAAAAAAGCGCGAATCTTTTGCAAAAGCTTGTAGTCAAATGTTAATCACTCATCACTCTTCGGCATGGGATGAAGTCATTAATCATAATCAAGGAAAAGAATGTTCACCCTTTGATGCTGCTGTCTTAACCCGTTGCCGAACAAGAATGTTTGGACGCTAAGCTAACCCTGCTTGATCTGTTTCGGTTTGCGGTCGGGGCCGATGGCGACATAGGTATAGGTACCTTCGGTAATTTTGATCTCTGCACCGTCAATCCGACTGCGCTTGGCAAAAGATTGTATTTTCACCCGAATTGACGAGTTACCAATCCGCTCCACCTCAGTATAACAACTGACCTCATCGCCGACATAGGCGGGGGCATGGAACGTCATCGCATCAACCGACACGGTCACAACCGGCCCGCCTGCAACGCGGATCGCATGGCTGGCACCCGCCAAATCCATCATCGACATCATCCAGCCGCCGAACATATCGCCATTGGGATTCGTGTCGGTGGGCATGGCAATCACGCGTAAAGACGGTATTTTGCCATCATTCGATCCTTTGACCAGTGCGCCACGGCTCATTGCATTATCCCCAATTGTTTAAACCGTGTTGATTCTAGCGGCATAATGCCTTAAGCCAGAATAGGAAATTCACCCTATGGCTCCTTTATTACCATTATTGATGCAACCATGACCAAAACCAACACCGCCATGAAGACCGATTCCTATTCCGCCAAAGACATCGAAGTCCTCGAAGGGCTGGAACCCGTGCGCCGCCGCCCGGGTATGTATATCGGCGGCGTCGATGAAGCCGCCATGCATCACCTGATTGCCGAGGTGTTGGACAACGCCATGGACGAAGCCGTCGCAGGTCATGCCAGCAAAATCGGCATCAGTATGCATGGCGATGGCAGCGTGACGATTTGGGACAATGGACGCGGCATCCCGGTCGACCCGCACCCGAAATATCCCAAAAAATCCGCACTCGAGGTCATCTTGACCACGCTGCATTCGGGCGGCAAGTTTTCTAACAAAGCCTATGAAACATCGGGCGGTTTGCACGGGGTGGGGATATCGGTTGTTAATGCGCTGACCGAATCATTAAAGGTCGAAGTGTTCCGCGACAAAACCCATTATGTGCAGGAATATTCCCGTGGCGAACCCACCGGCAAAATCAAATCCCTGGGCAGCACCACCAAACGCGGCACCACGGTAACCTTTCGTCCGGATGCGGAAATTTTCGGAGACAAGCTGGAGTTCAAGCCAGCGCGCGTTTATACCCTGGCCCGCAGCAAGGCCTATTTATACAAAGGGGTGACGATTGAATGGCTGTGCGATGTCGCGTTGTTGCGCGGTGATACGACCCCAGCCAAAGACACGCTGCATTTTCCAAACGGGTTGGTCGATTCGCTGCAAAGCGTCATTTTGGACCGCCCTTGTTTTACCAATAAATTTTTCGCCGACGAGGTGGAATTAAAGGCTGATCGGGCGCGCATTGCCTGGGCCGCCGCCTGGCCGCGCGACGAAGAAGGCTTTATCCGCAGCTATTGCAACACCATCCCCACCCCGTTGGGTGGGACGCATGAATCGGGTATTCGTACCGCATTGCTGCGCAGCCTGAAATCATACGGCGAATTGACCGGCAATAAGAAAGCCGCCGAAATCACTGGCGACGATATCATTTCGGGCGCGGCGATAATTTTATCGGTGTTCATCCCCAATCCGCAATTCCAAGGCCAGACCAAGGAAAAACTGGTCACGGCCGAGGCGGCTAAATGGGTCGAAAACACCATCAAAGACCGTTTCGATTTATGGCTATCGTCCGATCCCGCCAGCGCCGGATTATTATTGGACCGCGCGTTGGAGCGGGTCGAAGAACGCAAACGCGCCAAGGAACAACAACAGTTAAAACGCCAATCGGCGACGCGTAAATTGCGCCTGCCGGGTAAATTGACCGATTGCTCCGCCGAATCATCGGCTGGTACCGAAATTTTCTTGGTCGAGGGGGATTCGGCCGGCGGCTCCGCCAAACAGGCACGCGACCGCAACACCCAAGCCATTTTGCCCCTGCGCGGTAAAATCCTCAACGTCGCCTCGGCCACGGCCGAAAAATTGTCTAACAACCAAGAGATCAAGGATATTTTATTGGCCCTAGGTTGTGGTTCGGGCAAAGAGTTTGATGCCAAAAAACTACGCTATGAGCGCATCATTATCATGACGGACGCCGATGTGGATGGCGCGCATATCGCCGCGTTGCTGCTGACTTTCTTTTACCGCGAAATGCCGGAATTGATCGTCAAGGGGCATTTGTTTTTGGCCGCCCCGCCATTGTTCCGCATAGTGCAGGGCGATAAAATCGCCTATGCTCGGGACGACGCGCATCGCGATGAATTGTTAAAGCAATTCCGTGGCAAACCCGATGTAACGCGCTTCAAGGGTCTGGGGGAAATGCCCGCCAAGTTTTTGCGCGACACCACAATGGACAAAAAACAGCGCACGTTATTGCGTGTAACTATCCCCGATAAATACGATCCGCAAAAATACCAAGCGGCCAAAGAAGTGGAAAACCTGGTCGAGCGGCTGATGGGTAAAAAGCCAGAGTTGCGCTTGGCCTTTATCCAAGAAAACGCCCCCCGGATCCGCGAGTTGGATATTTAGGTTTTAGGCACTTCGCTCTTTTTGCTGCCGTCTTCGCCAGGCTACATCTGCTTTGGTCTGTGCGCGTAAAGCGGCACATATTTCTTCTATTCTAAGATCAGTGACCAATCTTTGTATGCGCCCGGTCGGAATATATCTGGGTATATCATGAGTGAGGATAAGTCCTCGCTGACGCGTCAGAGTATCATGTAATTCAGGTACAGACTGCCCCGTTTGTACAGCTATTATCTCTCCAAGCCCCATAGCAAAATCGGGCGTGCCTGGAATAGCTAATTTTGCTTGCTGGGCGGTTGGTGGCAAATGCGGCGAAACCATCAATTTATATAGCTTGTCAAAATCCTGTTCCGGCCAACCTTTAGGCCAGTACCAATCTAAAAACAATTGACGCATTGTTTCGGGCTTAAAAATAAATCGACGTTCTCGTAAAATATCATGATTATGATCCCGGAAACGCCCCTCTTCCAGCCACTCTCGCAAGTAATCCGGATCAAGTTCCGGAACATCATGCCAATGCAGCAAACTTCGATTTCCCAATAAGGGATTCTTTTTACGCTCGCGCACTAACTCTTTTCTCTGCTTCGGGTCGAGCAACTGCGGCAAATGCAGAACCATTTGGTCAATCAATGCATCGTATAATCGCAAACGCTGCATGAACAAATCTGTTTCTCGCAAGTCGAAAAAGGGCGCCGCGCATGGTATGCGCCCAAAACTGATTACCGGCCCTTTATCCAATTTTGATGCCAGCTTGAAAAAAGAACCAAGGATGTATGGACCATCCGTATTGGTATCCCATGGACCTCCGTATTCGCTGTACAATCGTTGAAATATCTCCGACCTCTCGGAGCAATGCATACCGCCATTGCCCGGCAAAGGCCCAGGATGCGTGCCGAAACAATCGTAATTATCGACCAACGCTTGCGGCAATAACGCAATGACATCACCGGATAATATCAAACCTGGCTTGTGCCCTTGATCTGCATATTGATTGATGATGGCCGCAATCTCATTGCCGCCCACACTACCACCACATGTCGAGCTATGAAATTTGCCATCAAAGCAATATCTTTTTGCCAAACGCTGAAAACTGAGCATCTCGGTTTCGATAGGCTTGTTTTCGATTGCTGCGGCTGAATCGACCGTGTTGCAAAAAGACAAATATGCATCTTGTTTAATTGCCCAAAGTGGTCGCAGGGTAGGTATTTTTTTATTTGCCGAAGCCGTCCGTTGGATCGGGGGTTGCCCGGCCTGTAATCAAAATAATCTTGCAACCATGATCGTGCAATTTTGGCAGCAATCGATTGGCGTTACGATTGCCCCAAATATCGCTCGACACAATGACATAAACAGTTTTGTTAATCTTGCGCATTTACTTACCCTCGCGCCAAGAATAACCGCCCGTATCCAATATGTCAACCGTTGCTAATGCCCGCTATGCTCCGCGCCCATGGCGGCGGCGTGTAATTCGATGTCGATTTTACCGGCGTTTTTAAATTCCAGGGTCAGGGGGATTTTATCGCCCTCGGCCACCGGTTTTTTCATGCCGATCAGCATCAAATGCACCCCGCTCGGGCGCATGGCGATAGGCCGGTTAGCGACCAGGACAATTTTATCCAAATGCTTCATTTCTACAACGTCGTTCGCTCCACGCCGCGTATCATGAAATTCAACCCGTTCGGCCAGGGGCGTAGTTGCTGCCAACAGCACATCGTATTCATCATCCTTGCCGTTCAGCAATAGCGGCATATAGGCAGCGCCCGCCCTGCCAGCCTCGGGAACGGCGCGCATCCACGCATGACCGATACTGATATTGCCCAAGGTATAACTATGCGCCAAAGCAATCATCGGCATGGCTGCCAACAAAATAACCAACACGAATTTTTTCATAATACATCTCCGTCTTTAAGGGATTGAATTTTAGCATCATCATAACCCAGCACCTCGCGCAACACCGCATCCGTATGCTGTCCCAAATGCGGCGGGGGTAGCGCATCCGATTTTGTATCCAACCCTGAAATGCGCAAGGGCGAAGCGACTTGGGGAATATTATCCAATGTGAATCTATGGCCGCGATGTTGTACCTGCGGCTCATCAAACACTTGTTGCAAATTATTGATGCGGCCGCCGGGGATATTCTCCCGCTCCAACACCGCCATCCATTCGGCCGTGGTTTTTTGGTGCATCACAACGGCGATGCTGCCGGTAATGTCCTGGCGGTTTTCAACGCGGGCCTGGTTGGTTTTGTACAACGGATTCTCCGCCCATTGCGGATTGCCACAAGCGCGGGCGAAACGCGCGAATTGCTCGTCATTGCCGATGGCCAAGATTATATGCCCGTCGCTGGTGGCAAAAGCCTGGTATGGCACAATATTCGGATGCGCATTGCCCATGCGTTTAGGCGGGGAGCCGGAGACCAGGAAGTTCGACGCCTGATTGGCCATCATGGCCACGCCCACATCCAACAACGCCGTGTCGATATAAGCACCCTGCCCCGTTTTCTGCCGCGCGAACAATGCCGCCAGAATAGCGCTGGTGGCATACATGCCGGTCATAACATCAACCAGGGCCACGCCGTCTTTTTGCGGCATGCCGGCGGGCTCGCCCGTGACACTCATTAAGCCGCACATGCCCTGGATCATAAAATCGTATCCGGCTTTGTGCGCGAACGGACCGTCTTGGCCAAAGCCGGTGATGGAGCAATACACCAAACGCGGATTGATTTTTTGCAAACTGGCATAATCCAGCCCGTATTTTTTCAAACCACCCAATTTATAATTTTCGACCAAGACATCGGATTTCTTGGCCAGTTCCTGGATAATGATTTCACCCTCTGGGGTGGATAAATCAACCGTAACCGATTTTTTGCCGCGATTACAGGATATGTAATAAGCCGACAACTTTCCCTGTGGCGTTTCGATATAAGGCGGGCCCCATTTGCGGGTATCGTCACCCTCGCCAGGTTTTTCAATCTTAATCACGTCGGCCCCCAAATCGGCCAAATTTTGCGTGCACCACGGCCCCGCCAGAACACGGGATAAATCAAGCACACGAATGCCGGAGAGGGGTTTATTAGTCATAACGATCTTAGAACGCCGCAATGCCAGTGATCGCACGGCCCAGGATCAGGGCGTGGATATCGTGCGTGCCCTCATACGTATTGACCGATTCCAGATTCATCACATGACGGATGACATGATATTCATCCGCCACGCCGTTACCGCCATGCATGTCGCGGGCGACACGCGCAATATCCAACGCCTTGCCACAATTATTGCGCTTTAACAAACTGATTGCTTCGGGGGGCAATTTACCTTCATCCTTTAACCGCGCCATCCGCAGAACGCCATGCAGGCCCAGGGTAATTTCGGTTTGCATATCGGCCAATTTCTTTTGGATCAATTGATTCGCCGCTAATGGCCGCCCAAATTGTTGGCGGTCCATGGTGTATTGTCGCGCCGCGTACCAACAAAATTCCGCCGCGCCCAACACACCCCAGGCAATGCCAAATCGCGCATTGTTTAAACAACCAAAGGGGCCTTTTAGGCCTTTGACGTTCGGCAATAAATTCGCCTCGGGCACGAACACACTATCCATCACAATCTCGCCAGTCTCGCTGGCGCGTAGGGACATTTTCCCCTCGATTTTTGGCGCGCTCAGGCCAGCCATACCGCGTTCCAAAATAAAGCCGTGAATCTCCCCATTCAATTTCGCCCAAACGATAAACACATCCGCTATCGGCGAATTAGTGATCCACATTTTGCTGCCAGTCACGCGATACCCGCCATCGACCTTGTCGGCGCGGGTGATCATACCCGCCGGATCGCTGCCAAAATTGGGTTCGGTCAGACCGAAACAGCCAACCAACTCGCCGGTGGCCAATTTCGGCAAATATTTTTGCCGCTGTTCTTCGGTGCCATAGGCATAAATCGGATACATTACCAACGATGATTGCACCGACATGGCGGAGCGATAACCGGAATCCACGCGCTCGACTTCGCGGGCGATCAAACCGTAACAAACGGAATTAACCCCGGCGCAGCCATAGCCTTGGATCGTTGCGCCCAAAAAACCCATTTCGCCCAGCTCATTCATAATCGCACGGTCAAATTTTTCGTGGCGGCTGGCCAGCAAAATACGCGGCATCAATTTTTCCTGGCAAAACGCGCGCGCCTGTTCCATCACCAAACGCTCTTCGTCGTTGAGTAAATCGTTAAAATTCAACGGATCTTGCCAATCAAAAGCGACCTTGGTGGTGGGCTTGGCGATGGGTGCGTGCATGAAAAACCTCTCAGTTATGCTATAATATAGCGCAGAACCCGGGTTTCAGGATACTCTAGGCTTGATTTTTGGGTAATTTTACTTTAAGAATACAGTATTGGGAGGCAATCATGATTATAAGCTTTAAAAAAACCTTACGCGAACGCATGGCATTGGTGGGTGACACCAAAGATACCCAGGAAATGCGCCTGGCGATTGAATCGGCCATGCCGATCGTTTTTGATCTCGACAAACTACAAAAGAAAGAGCCCGCAACCAAAAAGGCGGCATAATCATGCCCGCTTGGCGCGGCCTTTTATGTTTGCTTTTATGCCTCTGTTTTGGCCAGACGGCCATAGCGGCCGAAATTCCGGCATTAAACCAAAATTTAAACAATTATTCCAAATCCATCGCCGAAGCCCGCAAATTTGACAGCATGCTGCGCGGCGCATCCCGCCGTGGCAGTAAAGACCCATTGCTGTACCAAGCTTATCAAGCCCGCGCGACTTTGCGCACCAGTCCAAACGACCTTAAGGCGAACGAGATATTATGCGATGCGCAATTCCGCACCGGATTTTTGGCGGCTGCGGCAAAACAATGCCGCGATACGCTTAAAATAAATCCCAATTCGGCGATTGCGCAAACCACCATCGCCAATTTGTTATGGCGGCAGGAAAACAAAGCCACCGCCGCCAAGCAGATCCTTACCCAGGTTCTGGTGGCGCAGCCAAATTATACCCCTGCCCGCCTGCTGTTGGCCGAAATCGCCAATGCCGAGGGTAACAGCATAGGTGCAGCAAATGCGATTCAAAATGCGGTAACGAGTGACGCCAGCGCGCCAACCCTGGTGGCTTTGGCCAAAATGCAAATTGATGCCGGTAAAAAAGATGCCGCCAAGGCGTCGCTGCTGCAGGCATTGCAAGCCGATGCTAATTATGCCGAGGCCTTGGGATTATTGGCGCAACTATATGGTGATGGCGGGGACTTCGCGCGCGCCTTGGATTTCGCGCAAAAATCAGCAGCTGCCGATCCAAAATCGGCGTTGGCCCAATTTCGTCTGGGTTCGCAATTCGAGGGGTTGCAACGTTATGATGAAGCAGTTGCCGCCTATCGCGCGGCGATACGCTTGGATCCCAATTTTGCGCCCGCGCACCGCCAAGCTGGGCTTGTGCTCTTGGCCCACGGTTCACCCGTCGATGCGACCGCGCAACTGCAAGAAGCGCAGCGTTTGAGTCCCAAAGACCAAACTATCACTAACGCGTTGCAACAGGCGTATCTTTTGTTGGGCAATACCCAGGCGGCGGGAAAATACGCTGCCCAGGACCAACCCATTAACACCGCCCCGGCAGCGCCACAAGCCACCCGCCTAAATCAGCAATTGGCACAAGCCCTGACTGCCGAGCAGCGGCAGGATTATGCTGCAGCACAGCGCATTTACGAACAAGTGGTCATCGACAATCCAGCCAGTCCGGATGGATATTACCATCTCAGCCGGATTTTTCGGGCGGGCGGAAATGCGCCACAAGCCTATCGGTTTGTTGAGCTTGCTCTGGCCCGGCAGGGTGACTACAACCCGGCGCTGGCGTTACGGAGCCGCATGAAATGTTATGACCGGCAGAATGTGGCTGCATGGCAAGATTATGCCAAAGCCAAACAAGCCGGCTATAACGATCCGCAAAACGAGTTATTCCAATTCCTAAGCCAATCCTGCGCCAAGCCTGCGGCGGGAACATAGAAGCGCCTAGCCTATCACTTCCATGATCGCTGGCGGGTTGGGCCGCCGTTTCTCTTGGCCGTCATACCCTTGGCGATGGCGGCGGCGGTCGGGGCCTTTGTATTCGGGCGCACGGACAAAACTGGTCGGCACGGTCAAAAGCGATTCGACCTTGGCCTGAATCACCTTGGCAGCGACCGGTTTGGCCATTACCTCGTTGATGCCGTAATCACGGGCTTTGGCGACCAATTCCTTATCGCAAAAAGCCGAAACCAATATAATCGGCATAGTGGCTAATTTCAAATTCGACATGGCGCGGACGCGCTTGGATAACTCCAATCCATCCATTGGATCCATTTTCCAGTCGGTGACCAGCAAGTCGCATTCGCCTTTTTCGATGCGTAAAATGGCGTCAGGACCGTTATCGGATTCAGTGACGTTTTTGTAATCCGCGGCTTCGATCATGGCCCGTAATAATTTTCGCATTGAATGCGAATCATCAACGACCAAAATTTTCGCGCTCAGAATTTTATTCCTAAGTGATTTCATGTGCTGCTCTCCCCAGAGAATTGTAGACTAATTCAGTCGGGTTAATATTTTACCTACAAAACAATTTTTAGTTGCACTGAAGATCGTTTAAATACAGTGGCATGCAAAAATATGCGGACCGAAATGGTTAATTTCGTGTTTGCTGTTATTAACAAATGACTAGGCAGGGTTGGGTTTTCCTGCTATGTCAAACGCTTAGATTATTTCAAGCTTGTATGCAGTTCAGGCCGATTTTTTTGGGGTGCAGTTAGCTGCTTGGGGTAATTTTTGTTTGGTTAGGAATGTGGCGCTGCCCGCCCGCCGCTTTGGTCGCAAGACCGAAGCGGGTTACAAATAAGACTACCGGGCGGCGCAGGATAAAAATAGTAGTCTCTGTTGTTTGGTTACGGAATGTGGCGCAGCCCGGTAGCGCACTTGCATGGGGTGCAAGGGGTCGCAGGTTCAAATCCTGTCATTCCGACCATTTAAAAAACTGGATTTATGCTTTGGATTTAAGGGCCGATAACGCATCACGCGCCGCGCTCAAATCCCCCACGACATCGCCGATTATTTGTTTTAGCTGGCTATAGGCTTCTTGGCTGGCGAGCAAGTGCAACTCGGTACGGGAAAATTTTTCTTGTAGGGCTGCGGTTTGCGCAGCAAAGTCGCGTTGCAAACCGGCTGTGGCCTTGGCGACGGCATCGGCAATTTGCTGTTGCAACAAATCCGCCGTAATGGCTGGCTGTTCGGTATTCTCGTTGGCGTTTTCGAACACGCGGTCGATGGTTTGATCGATTATTTTTTGCTCGGCCTGGGCGCCGATAATCGCAATACCGCGTTTTTTACCTAGTACTTTTTGCGCACCTTTGATGGTAAAGCCTTTGGTATAAAGCAAATCTTTGATTTCCTGCAAAAGGGCAATATCCTGTGGGCGATAATACCGTCTGCCGCCACGCAATTTCACTGGCTTAATTTTCGGGAATTTGCTTTCCCAAAAACGCAGCACATGGGTTTCCAACTGCAAATCGGCGGCAACCTCGGTGATGGTGCGAAAAGCAGCTTGATCCTTGGCAACCAGCGGTGTGGCCATCATCAAAGGTGCGGGGCTATTCGAGGTCATTGCAATGCTATCCCCCCATTATCCTAGCTGGTTGAGCCGACCGATTTTTTGCCACTGACGCTTTGCTTCAAACTTTGCGAAGGGCGGAAAACTAACACGGTGCGCGGGGTGATCGGAACTTCTTGGCCGGTCTTGGGATTGCGGCCAACGCGCTCGCCCTTTTCGCGCAACACAAAACTGCCAAAAGAAGACATTTTTACATTCTGCCGCGATACCAAAGCATCGGCGATGGAATCCAGCAAAGTATCCACGAGATTACCGGATTCGTTGCGGGACAAGCCAACTTGTTGGTACAAAATTTCCGCCAGATCGGCGCGGGTAAGGGTGGTTTCAGACATGGACAACTCCTGATCCTGAACATAGGCTATGGCGATAACATCGTATTGTCAATGGCTTAATCAGCAGAGTTAAATTCTTATCAGCCCAGCACCCCAAGTAAAACCGCCGCCCAACGCCTGCAGCATGACAAGCTGCCCGGGTTGCAGACGGCCATCGCTCAACCCTTGGTGCAGAGCCAATGGAATCGATGCGGCCGATGTATTCCCATGTTCAGCAATGGTTATAATCACACGCTCGATGGGAATGCCCAGTTTTTCTGCGCTAGCCTCGATGATACGTCGATTCGCCTGATGGGGAATCACCCAATCCACTTGGGCGGGTTGTAATGAATACTGGGCCAAAATCTCGTCGCTGACTGTGGATAAAATTTGCACCGCATGCTTGAACACTTCTTTGCCCTGCATCCGCACCTTGCCTACCTGACCATGGGCAAAGCCGGGACCGCCATCAACCTGCAATAAATCGTGGAATTGCCCATCGGCACAGAGCTTGAATCCCAAGCAGCCCCTGCCCGATTCAGCCTCCTCCGCGCCCAAAATAATTGCTGCGGCTCCATCGCCGAACAAAATCGCCGTGCCCCGGTCCTGCCAATCGACGATACGGGAAAAAACTTCGGCGCCGATGACCAGAACCCTTTTTGCCGCACCGGCTTTGATAAAATTGTTGGCAGTGGCGATAGCATATAAAAATCCGCTGCAAACCGCCTGGATATCGAATGCCCCAATGGGATTACAGCCCAGCCGGTGTTGTACCATGGTCGCCACGGAAGGAAACGTTTGATCAGGAGTGGTGGTGGCAACGATAATGAGATCCAAATCCGTAGCCGCGATCCCAGCGTTGGAGAGGGCGCGCTTGGCGGCCAGCGTGGCCAAATCAGAAGTATTTTGATCGGCTGCAGCGATATGGCGCGCGGCGATGCCGGTGCGCGATTGGATCCACTCGTCGCTGGTATCTATGGTTAGGGCCAGCTCTTGATTGCCCAGCCGGCGCTCGGGTAAATATGCGCCGCTGCCCAGGATTCGGCCGGTACGCATTTTATGAAACGCCGCCAACTGAAATCGCGCTTGGCGCATGATCGGCGATTGATACATGAGCCGCTAACGCGGTCAACTCCCGCTCGACCGAATCGATAAACCTGTGCTGTACCATATCGATGCCAACGCCCAGAGCATTGGCAAAGCCAAACGCATCCGTGCCGCCATGGCTTTTTACGACAATCCCCTGCAGGCCAAGCAAAACCGCGCCGTTATATTTACGCGGATCCAGCTTTTCGCGCAGTTGCTGAAAGGCCTTACGCGCAAGAAGATAACCCAGGCGTGTCCAAATAGATGATTTCAAAGCGCGGCGCATATAAGCCGCATACATATGGGCCGTCCCCTCGGCCGTTTTTAATGCAATGTTGCCGGTGAAACCGTCGGTTACCACAACATCGACCGTCCCTTCGGTGATATCGTTGCCCTCGACAAAACCTTGGAAATCGATCGGCAGATTGCTTTGGCGCAGCCGATTCGCCGCTTCGCGCACTTCTTCGTGGCCTTTTTGATCTTCGGAGCCGACGTTTAATAATGCTACGCTGGGCCGGGGTACGCCCATGACGGTACGGGAGAAAACTTCGCCCAAGATCGCGTATTGCACCAAAGTTTCCGCATCCGCCGAAACATTAGCACCAAGATCAAGCATTACCGTTTCGCCCCGTTGAGTTGGCAAATAGCTGGCAATAGCCGGGCGATCAACACCCAGCATCGTGCCAAAAATCATTTTAGATAAAGCCATCAAAGCGCCAGTATTGCCGGCCGATACCACGGCGTGGGCTTGGCCATTTTTGACCGCTTCGATCGCCAGGCGCATGCTGGATCGTTTGGATTGACGCAGGGCCAAAGATGGCTTCATGTCGCCGGGAATTGCTTCGTCGGTATGCACGATTTCACTGCAATCGCGCAATTTGGGCAGGGTTTGCAAAATAGGTTCAATAGCCGATTGCTGGCCAAAGAAAATGAATCGCGCCTCCGGATGTCGTTCTCGGGCGATATTAGCGCCTTTGATTACGATAGCGGGTGCGTGATCGCCACCCATTGCATCGAGCGCAAGGATTATCTGGCGGGACAAGCCAATACCTTAGGAAAAGGGTTCAGAAAACTAGACGGTGGCGGCTTTGGTATAAACTTGACGGCCGTCATAATGGCCGCAGGCACCACAAATGTGATGCGGGCGCTTTACTTCGCCACAGTTCGAGCATTCGGCGGTGCCAGTTGCCTTGAGCGCATGATGCGCACGGCGCATGCCTTGACGGGACGGAGAAACTTTTCTTTTTGGTACAGCCATAACACCCTCATTGAATATAGGCCGCGTAAACGGCCGAAGTAATTTCAAACCACGCTTATAGGGCATAACGCCCTAGGATTTCAAGCCCTTTGTCATTTGGCGCATTATTTATTGTGGCGCCTTGATATCCCAAAAACCTAGTTCTTTTTCAATAGCTTAAGCTGAGCCATGGGGTGGGCAGCGCCCTCTTGCAGCTCCCAACTCCGGCTAAGCGGCTCGGCCTGTGGATTTTTTGGATACGGATCTAGTTCCAATATGAATTGCTGTACGGCCAATTCGCCCAAATCCATGCGGTTATTAACAATCGGCTCAAAGCCCTCATCCGTTATTTCTACCTCGCCCGGAACGGATTCCAGGGTCTCGGGCACGGCCGGCAAATGCGTATGCGCCATACCTTGGCACTCAAAATCAAACTGCAATTTCTGGCTAAACGGTTCCAGGCTGCGCACGCAAACTTGGGTAATGGTCGCCGATACCCTGCCCTTGATCGAAAGCACATCGGAATGCGGCAAGAATTGCAGAAAATATTCCACGCTAAAATCCGCAATTTCGGGAATCCTCGCGCGGGCAGCGATTGCAGCGCATTCATTTGTCGTTGCAGCAATCGGCACCGCGATACCGGATTTTGGCAAACGGCCAATTTCATAAACATGGGAAAATTCAATTTGTCCGGTCATGTATAGTATCCTAAGCCGCCGCGTCGATGGCAGCGGGATCAATAATATTTTCAAAATCAAACATCGAATACTCTTTGAAAAGAGCCATTGCCTCCTCGGCAAAGAGTCCTAAAATTTCGGCGTCGACAGTTTGCTCGCGATAGACATTGCGCCACAAGGCCTTGGCCAAAAGCTCTTTGCTTTCAATGGCCGCCGCATAAGAATGCAACCGGCCATTAAACGCCAACATCATTTTCTTGATCCGTTTGGGCACAGCCAGGTCGCCCACGCCCATTTCACGCAAATTGCGCTCCATATCCTGGAATAAGCAATCGAACAAAGCTTGTTGCACAAACGCTGCGTCGCGATTCCGCTCGGCGCGCAGGGCGATAATCAGCAACGACAAGTGCAGCGTAATCATATCGAATCTGCCATCGATGGTATCAGGCACTTGCCAATTGGCGTAATAATGCGCGCGACGCGCCCGATTGACGCAATAGGCGTACCAGAATTTTGCGCTGGCCCGCAATTTGCGCCGCCGGGCGGATAAAAACCAAAGTATCATAAACATGCTCCCACGATCTGCTTGTCAATATAGCGGGTTTGCGGCTATAAAACCAACTATGAAACATGCGTTTTTTGTATTGATGTTGCTTGCCCTCGCCGCCTGCGCCAGCACGGTGGAACAGCGCGGCATTCAGATCGACGCCGATAAATTAAAACAAATTCAGATTGGCCAATCCTCGGTAACCGATGTCACGGCGCTTTTGGGCAGCCCCGCCGCAACCGGCAGTTTCGGCGATATCACCTGGTATTACATCGCCCAGAAAATGGAATATTGGGCCTTTCGCGACCCCAAGATCGAGGCGCAGGACGTAATCATCATCCGTTTCGACAAAGCGGGCATAGTCAGCGCCATCGATAAAAAGAGCCTGGCTGATGCCAAGGCAGTTGCCGCCGTCAAACAAACCACCCCTTCGGCTGAAAGCCAGCTGACGGTGATGCAGCAATTACTTGGCAATGTCGGCCGCTTCAGCGGCAAAGAAGGCACGAAGTAGGATTATTATCCTTGTAACAATTTGATTAGGTTTTTCTGGGTCTGATTAGCCTGGGTCAGCATGCTGATCCCCGCTTGCTGCACGATCTGTAACGACGTGTAGCGGGCCATTTCGCTGGCCACATCGACATTCATCAAGCTGCCAATGGCGTTATCGTAATTCTCCAAAGCGACGGCGATGTTATCGCTGGCTTTTTCCAAACGATTGACCGTAGCGCCCACTTGGGTGCGATACAAAGTCAAGCGGTTAAAGGCATTGTCAATCGCAAACATGGACATGCCCGCCGCCTCGATACTGGCGATGGATGATGTTTTAAGACTCCAGAACAATTGATCCAGCCCCATCCCGCCTAAATTCAAACCGATTTGATTACCAACCTGGCTGCCCATGCGCGTCGATGAATTATACGACGAAAACGCCGTATTAAGATCCATCATCACCAATTGGCTAAACGCATTGGCGGTTACGCCGTTAACGGCGTTACTGGCCGACGTTGATAGCATAACGCGGCCGCCATTGAGTACAAATGCATTGTTCACCGTGGCGTTAAATTCTTGGCCGTCGGCTCCTAAAATCCGCCTTGTAGTCCTAGTTTCACGGTCAAACACAAAGATATCAGTTGTACCGTTAGTATCGTTCGGATCAATTGTCGCATCGCTGCCGTAATACACATAACGACCATCCTCGGATATCCCTTGGATGTAAGCACCCGTACCATCCGCGATGTTATTACCGCTGTAATCCATGCTGATCAATTCGACCGTGCCGGTCAGCCGATCATAAAGATAGGTATCGGCAATCCCGTTAGTATCAATCGTGTTCGGATTATCGTCGCTGGCCCAATACGTCACATAACGACCGTCGGCCGAAATTAATGCGCCGGCAGTTTGCGTGCCAACGATTGAGCTTAGGTCCGTAGTCTCACCCGTGCTCATGTTGTAAAGCAAACTATAGCTCAAGTTGGCGGAGGAGGCATATACAACGAATTTCCCATCGCCTGAAATTCTGGCGCTAGCACCGCCATCGAACCCGCCGGATATTTTGGTGGTTGTGTTGTTTTGCTGATCAAAAATAAACACATCGGATTCACCGTTGGTGTCGCCAGCCGCAATATTGGTGGCGGTAGAGCTATAAACTACATAACGCCCATCATCGCTGATGCTGTTAACAATAGAGTTGCCGTTGGTTTGACCTCCGCTTGAGGAACGGGTGATCATACTCAGTTGATTGGTTTGCAGATCGAGCAGGAAAACATCCGTAAACCCATTGGTATCGGTCCCGGTTAAATTGGTTGCGGCGCTGTTGAACGCTACAAATCGGCCATTATTGGATATCGCCACGCTGTTGGAACTGCCATTCGCCTCGGCACCGCTGGCACTAACGCTGATCCGGCGAATTTCACCGCTCTCAGTATTTTGCAAGAACACGTCACGCACGCCGTTGGTGTCGCCGGATACCA
>Ga0315901_10005009_pt1 | contig 16270 bp, 29 predicted proteins | sample LakEriMetagenome_10_FD_203761 | JGI IMG/M metagenome (GOLD analysis project Ga0315901, IMG submission 203761) | Freshwater fungal communities from buoy surface, Lake Erie, Ohio, United States - Buoy 2 MA116 | ecosystem: Environmental > Aquatic > Freshwater > Lake | place: USA: Lake Erie, Ohio...
CAAGAAGTCCTCGGTAAAATCAGACAACTCAAAGGCGGAGCAGCAGAGCTCAGTAAAAAATCAAGAGCGCAAGCCTCTGTAGGCAACCGCAACCTCGCACCTAACGGCAAACCATCCAACCTTAATCCTAAACAATACGAACAGGTAAGAACACCTGAGTTCAAGAATTGGTTTGGAGATTGGGAGAATGATCCTAAGAATGCAAGTAAGGTTGTCGATGAGAATGGGGAACCGAGAGTTGTGTTTCATGGAACTAATGAAACATTTGACGAGTTCAAGAAAGATAAGTTAGGATCTAAGAACTGGATGGCAGATTCGGCACGCATGGGATTCTTCTTTGCTGGGGATAGGTCTACTTCAGAAGCATACACTGGCATGAACTCTATGGATATGATGGGTGTGTCAATGGGTGTTTACGATGATGTGTTTAAAAAGTACAAGGAAGAATTAGATAAGGCTAGCAAAGCGGTGTCTGATGTTTATAATAGAATCTTAGAAGAGGAGAAGTCTAGGGCAGCTAATGACCTTAAAGACATTGCTAAGAATCTTAAAGATCAAGGTATAGATGAAGTTACCGTTGAAGCATTAATGCAGACTCTAAGGCCAATGAGAACTGACTTACAAAAAGCGTCAGATCTTGCAAAAGAGGAGAATGATAAAAATGGTAACAACGACAAGCTTGCAGAGGTTAATGAAAAGCTATATGCTGAGATAGAGGATTCATGGAAGAAGAAGACTGGAGCAAATCCTAGAATCTTGGAGTTGTTCTTGAATATCAGAAACCCATTAACTGTAGACTACTCCAATATCGAGGATACTAATCTTCCTAGTGATATACAGGAAGCTATAGGAACTGGCAAGGACGGGGTTATATTCAACAACTTAAAAGACGGAGCCGAGGCTGATGATATATTTGTTGCACTCGAACCCAACCAAATCAAATCCGCTACAGGTAACTCTGGCGCATTCAGCACTACAGATAACAGGATACAGGCTTCAGTAGGTAACCGTGACATGATCAATTGGGAGAAATTAAAGCCGGGTAAAGGTGATCCAAAGATATCATCACGTAATCCAATCGTTACTAAAGCTGCTGCTGATCTTAAGGCTGGTAAAATTACAAATGAAGAATACAGGGCAGTGGCTGCAGAGAATAGCCCGATCAGACCTATCACAAAATTCTTTGAGCCAGCTACAAAGAGTGAAGTTTATAACGCACTTAGCAGTGATAAGCTTGAGAAGATTGACACTCCTATTCAAGATGGTTCTGCTGTAGGTATTCGACTCGACATACCTGCTTTCAAGAATAATAATACTTGGGTTGTATCTGTACATGAAGGTAATACCAATGCTGGTAAAGCGATATCATATAGCAACGCTGCAAGAATTACAGATGTGAACTTTGGGTTGGAGCCTAAGGCTGGACTTAAGATTGCAGCCGGAGAGTCTAAGTCTACTATTGGTAGGATATTTGGTAAGTGGCAGAATCTTGACGGAGAGAACATGGAGGGTAAAGGAGAGACTGCTAAAGAAATTATTCAAGAAGCTGTAGGTAATCCGGAATGGGTTCAGGTTGGATTCAATCCTTTCCGCCATTCGTACTTCTATGATAGAAGCGCAGACATGGGGAGACCTATAGTCAGTGCTGACGAAGTGGTTCAGATCGGGGGACTGGTGTATGCAAAGAAACCAGTCTACGGAAACTGGACCGATGAGTCTTATCGTGTTAAGGGGTTATTTGATAGTGCTGGCGCACCAGTACAATTTTCTATTGGAAACCGCCCAGAACAATCAAAGCAATTCAAGGTTGCTGCATTTGTAATGCGTAAGCTTGGTGAGGGCGTAAATAAATCAGAGATTATCGATGGCGTAAGGTCTGCAACTGGTATGTCTACCGAAGAGGTAAACAGGATTATTGCAGATCCTGAACAGTATATCAAAGACTCGTTTCCAGAACTCTCTAATATAGCGAAAGATAATCTTGCAGAGAGGGCAAAGATACAGAACATATACCGTGGTCATAACACCAGAATCAATCAAGCATTCGTAGGTACAGAGGTCCCAAGAGCTAAAGTTGAAGAGTATCTCAACAAGACAAAAAAGACAGACAGTGTATTTAAGGATACTGTTAAGAACTTCAAGAACAAGTGGCTTGATCCTGCTAAAGGATTACCTGAGTGGGTTCTTGCTATCAGAGACTTCTCTGTTGGTAAGAAGAACATTGAGGTAGCCCGTGCGGTAAAGACTATTGAGAGACTGAAGGCTGAAGCAAATAAGATAGGATTTACAGACTGGGATGCATTCTCTAAGGCGATGGTTGCTGTGAGTGACATCAAGAGGTATATACCTGATGAGTCTGGAATAGTTCCATTTGATCCGGTTAGGGCATCTGAAGGTAAGATGTTTACTACACCGGATGACATGCTTCCTGCTGTTATACCTGACGCCATAAAAGCACTACCAGAATCAATCAGACCGTTTGCTGTACAGATGCGACAGCAGATTGATGGATTGACTAATGATCTTATTGGTAGTGGATATGTTACCCCCGAACAGGCGGTAACTCTGGAAAAGAACCTCGGTCAGTACGTTAACCGCTCTTACAAGATGTTTAATGAGAGAGGGTACAAACCAGCACCAGAGCAGAAGACTGACGCAATTAAATTCATAGCAGATCAGAAGATTAAGCAGATCCTGTCTGAGTTATTCCCAGAGGGTAAGCCATCATCAAGCAGAGCGGTATCAGATTTCAAGGGTAACGTAATTGACCCAGAGAATATTAACATGGACGACCTGTACAATCAGGCTGTTGAGGAGGCAAAGAAAGATGTGCAAGCTATTCTTGACAAGAAACGTAATCCATATTTCAATACCAAAACCGACAGCAGAGATACTGGAATCCTAAAGCAAAAGAAGGATATACCTGAGCCAATCAGAAAACTGATGGGTGAGTATACAGATCCGGGTACTGTCTTTGTTATGACTGTTGCTAAGCAGGCCGCTCTTGCATCGCAAAGTGAGTATCTGAAGAAGCTTAGAGAGTTTGGGATGGGATCTGTATTCTTTGAGAAGAATGACAGTAAGCGCCCTGCCGAATTTAGTGTTGAGATAGCTTCTACTGGTACGGATTCTAAGAGCCCTCTCGGTGGATTATACACTACGCCAGAAATAGCTGAGGCATTAGAGATGGCGGACCCATCATACAATGAGTTGACAAATCTGTGGATGAAACTTGTAGGTGCTGTAAGGTGGGGTAAGACTGTAGGTTCTGTAGCTACACAAGCAAAGAACTTTGAATCTAACATTGGATTTGCTGTACTCAATGGAATGTTTTTAACTGGCGCAAATAGTGATGCACTAAAGGCTGCTGCCAAATATGTAAAGGGGCAATACTCTAAAGCAGAGATTGATCAGATCACAGAGAAGGCTATCAAGTTGAATCTTGTTGGACAATCTGTAGATGCAAGAACACTTTCATCTATGCTTGGTACAGGAGACATTCATGATGTTGCTCTTGATGTAGCCGCCAATCCAAATAATGTTTGGGGTAAGAAAGTAAAGAAGAGCGTTAATGTATTCAGTGCCGCCAATAAGTTATATAGAATGGGTGACGACTTCTGGAAAGTGTATGCGTACATTAATGAGAGGGAGATGGTTGCCCGTGGCAGATATAAGAATAGCTATGATTCGCTTAGTAAAGAAGATCAAGGCAAGGTAGATATAGAGGCGTCAGAGAGGGTTAAGAACACTTGGCCAACATATGATAGAGTTGTAGAGGCTGCCAAGTACGTCAGCAAGAGGGCTCCGATCTTTGGTAACTTCATTTCGTTCCAAGCGGAATCTCTCAGGGTTCTTGTCAATTCTATTAAGATGGCAAGGGAGGATATGAGAGATCCAGAGATGAAGGCTGCAGGGATAAAGAGGGCTATCGGTATATCTGCATACTTACTACTTCGGGCAGGCATTACATATGGTGTAGCCCAAGCTGGCGGTATGGCAATGAGTGGGATATTGGGAGCTGCACTTGGTGATGACGAAGAAGAGCAGAAGAAGAGAGCATTCAAGAAGGCTATGCCAGTCTATGCCAGAACAGCTGATATCGCTGTGATCCCCAACAAGAAAGAACCGCACAAGTATACTGCTTTCAGCCTGTCATCACTTGATCCTTATGGAATTGTTCCAAACTCATTGAATGCCTTAACAGAAGGCAGAGAGGGTATCTTCTCTAATGAGATGGACCCCGGAGTTGCAGCGGCAACAGCTGAGTTCTTTAGTGGATTCCTTGAGCCAGAGATGACCTTCAGCACATTTTACTCAGTTGCAAATAATATCAACCCCAAGACTGGTCGTCCGATTGTGCTTAGATCTGACACTCCAGATCAAATAGCAGAAAAGGTTACATCTTTTGTTGTTGGTCAACTAGAGCCGTCTACCATATCTATGATCGAAAGAGGTATGGAAAGGGGTTGGGCTCCCGAGCTGGCTTCATTTGCTGGCGCAAGACCAATCGACATTGATCTTCACAAATCATTTGGTTATGCATTATCTGATATGGGTAAGCAGATGGATGCCATAAGCTCTGAGTATTCTTCCATAAAGAGGAACGATAAGTATACTCAAGAAGAGAAAGATCAGGCAGAGATTGCTGCAGAGAAAAAGAAAGCTTTCTTGATCAGCAAGGTGGCTGAAACATACAGAGACTTTATAAAGGTAGGTGCTAACCCTGTAGTTCTAAATGAAATGATCAACGAAAGATCTTCAATAAAAATGACTGGGTTTGATAATGTAACAAAGAAAGCTATTAAGACCGGAGAAGTTAACTCTGAAAAACTATTTAAGTAATGGCGCTATACAACCAGTTCGGGGGAGAACCTCCAAAGAAGAAGTCTGAGAAGGTTATAATAAACCGCCTGCTGAATAAGAAACTGTCAGCTGATAATAGCCCGGCTATCGATATAATCAGAAGGGTATCTGGTAAGACAGGACTCAGCCCTGCTTTCATTGCAGCTAACGCTATGCAGGAGGGTATGAACATGGCTATTCAATATGATAACGAAGGGAAGAGTGAAGGATACTGGGAGAATAATGTAGACGAGGCAAGATATCCTGTAGATGGTTTTATGGATTATGGTCTTGACACATTTGGAGACAGTGTTGATGTACTGAAAAAGAAAGGCTATGTGCCAAAGGACTTTGACTTCATGCCATACAGATCGGTAAATGAAAAGAAGCAGCCTATAACAACAGGAGCATTTAAGAATAATGAAGATGCCATTCTAGCCAAGTCTGCATACATGAGGCACTTTATGGATCAGGTAAAAGATTATTCTTCCAAGAAGAAACTAAATCTTGACAGAGATGCTATTGAGTATCTGACCATGAGTGCATACAATGGTGGTATGGGCAATGCCAAGATCATGATAGATGAGCTAGCCAGTGGTAAGGTAAGTCCAAAAGATTTTATAGAAAAGGGAATGACCTCTAGGAAAGGTGTGCATAAGAACATAGCGCCAAGAATCGAGAAGATGAAGTGGATAGACAAGATGGTATCAGGTCCGGTTGCTCCATCTAATCCTTTTCCAATGGCGTCAGACCTAGTAAACGTATTATACAAATGAACAGGGCAGGAGTAGATCTGGTGAAATCATTTGAGGGCTTGAAGCTGGATGCATATCGATGCTCAGCTAATAAGGAAACAATTGGCTACGGCAACACCTTCTATGAAGATGGATCTAAGGTAAAGATGGGTGATAAGATTACCCCCGAACGGGCCGACAAGCTGTTAACATTCATCTTAGATAAATTCGAAGACAGTGTTAAGCGATTAGTAACCAGCGATTTAAACGATAACCAGCTGTCAGCGGTAGTTAGCTTCGCATACAACTGTGGTGTAAACAACCTCAAGTCATCAACACTTCTAAAGAAAATCAATTCAAACCCAGACGATCCAACTATTGCTGACGAGTTTAAGAAATGGACCAGAGCAAATGGAAAGGTATTGACTGGTCTTGTGAAGAGGAGAGATGCAGAATCCACCCTGTATTTTACTAAACCTAACAGTTAACCTTAAATATTTTTGCACATGAGAAAGTTCTTTTCAGACCTATTCAATGACAGCAACTCAATCAATGAGAAGAATGTTATTGGAGTATGGTCGTTCTTCATTATGGTAATCTACTCAATTGTTGACGTAGCTACCGGAGCCTTTGGCAAAGACCTCGCTATCAATGAGAGAATCTATACATCATTCGAGACAATCGTCTTGGGTGCATTCATCATATCTGCAGGAGAGAAGATAACTAAGATAATCAATGGCAAGTAGATACACAGAAACATTAAGCCCTCCCACGCCAGAACCAAAGTCTGTTTCTAGTGCTGTCGCTAAATTGAGGCAGTACCTAACTAAGGCGGATGAGTTCAACTCAATAGTTGAGAAGGCTAAGGCTGGTGGTGCAGATATTACTATGGCCACAGACCCAAGGTCTGTTGTTGCGTCTAGGATGGTAGCAGAGGCTAAAGAGAGGACCAAGAAAGGTAAGTCTGGTGGTATACCAGTTATCGGAGATCCGCTTAATCAGAATACCTGTGCTGCTGGTGTTTGTACAATAGCTGCTAATGCAGGGGTAAGCTTCGATAAGATGTCTGGCACACTGCATACTGGTCTGGCTACAGACGAGAAGGGCAGGAAGATACCACAGTACAACCCACTGTTCTCTGCACAACTAGGCAAGTCTGGGTATACTGAATTAAAACCTGACGAGAAGCCTATGCCCGGTGATCTGGTACAGTACTTTGAGGCTAATGATACTGGCGCCATGAATCCATACCATCTTGAGTTTGTGACAGGGGACAAGGGTGGTGGACGATACGAGACTTTTAATAACTACGGTTTGTTCAATGAGGGGAAAGGTCAGTCAGAAGTGATGGATGTTCGGGGGACTAACGCATCTGAGAGGGGAAGGGCAAGCACCATGAATAGGTTTTACAGGCTGACACCGGAAGCAGCAAAGGCTGCAGTAGGAGAGGAGAATGCCAAGTTTATAGATCAGGCTAATGTACTAAGAAACGAGCTTGGATCGATCAGGCAGACTGGATTGGACGGGGAAAGTCAGGATACATTCGCTGTAATATTTGGTGGACTAAAGAATAAGCAACCTAAAGAACAGGTGCTCAAGAATGCCCTGCCGTTTGCAAAGAATAAAGAATACGTTAAGGCAGTAATAAACGAGTTGTATGCGCAAGGGAACTGAGTCAGTAAAGGTGACGTTTGGAAAGAGGAGAAGAGGCAAGTCCCAGAAAAGAAGGGGACCAAAAGATAAAAAGATTTCTAAATACAGAGGGCAAGGTTAATGGCACTATACAATTTATATCCGCCAGTTGGTTCTAGGGTTCTTGGTCTTAGTGACGAGATGGCCAAGTATATTAAGTCACCCGAGTATAAGAAGAGACTGGAGAAGCAGGGTGTAAAGAACCCTGATAGGGTTATTATGGACAGGCTTGCAAAGGTCGGTCAGGTTGACGTAACTGAGGGTCCGCAAGCAAGTCTCATGTACCTATTCAATAAGCCAAACCAGAAGGAGAAAATACCTGCATTAAGCTTGTCTAGGAATGACTCTGACTATGTTGCTATGCACGAGCTGTCTCATGCTACCAATTATGGCGATACATTCTTTACCAAGCCAACTGAGTTTACTAAAGGTGGAGACGCCAATACAGCCAGTGGTCGTGGAATGAGCTTAAACGAGATGCTGTACATGACAAGCAAAACTAACCTTCCTAAAAAAGTAAAGGACGAGATACAGTCAAGGGCAGATGCCAATATGAAGTTTGGCGTATTCACAAACCCAACAGAAGGAATGGCAGGTGAGTCACACTCATTCGATCCCAGTGAGTTAAAGTCTGATCTGGATGCAGTGAGGTTGTTGTTTAAAAGGCATGGATTGGTTCAGAAGTTCGGGGAAGATATTACAGAGGAGACGATTAATAAGGCGATGAAGAATCCAAAGATCGCCAACGAAGAGCACTTCATAAGGATGATGAAAAACTTTAATAAGAAGAACTTCATTGACGTGAATAATAATATCGCAATGAATGGTCTGGCTAAAGCTACAATGGCATGAAACTATCAGAACACTTAGACTTATCGGAAGTAGTACGCAGTGAATCGGCAAAGAGGAATGGCATCAGTAATATGCCCACCCCCGAGCACATCGCCAACTTTAAACTGCTGGCGGAGAAAGTATTTGAACCTATCCGTAATCACTTCAGATGCCCAATACATATCTCATCAGGATACAGGAGCAAAGAGTTAAACGCTGCAATCGGTGGTTCCGCCACAAGCCAGCACTGTTCGGGGGAAGCCATCGACATCGACATGGACGGATCTCCAAACGGAGTGAGCAACGCTGATGTGTTCAATCATATTAAAGATAACTTGGCATTCGACCAGCTTATCTGGGAGTTCGGGAGTGATAGCAACCCAGACTGGGTTCACGTCAGCTACGAGTCTTCAGGCAAACAACGCAAACAAATTCTTAAAGCTAAGAGGGTGAACGGTAAAACTGTATACACCCCATATGAATAATATCACTAGCTTCATCGGATCTCTGTTGGTTATGGCCATAGCCATAGTCATCTTCTTCATGCTCATGGAAAAGGAAATGCCGCAGTCTAACAGGGAGCTGCTCATCGCATTTGTATCTGTACTGTTTGGCGCAATGGCCACATCAATCAAGAAAATAACTGGTGACGATGGCAAATAAAATCATTGCAATCATAGGGGCTATCTGTCTGTTGGCTTTTACTATCTACATGTACACTCGTACCCCCGAGCCGATCACCACTGACATCAGGGCTATCGACAGTACCTTCATCAAGGCTGACTCTAAAATGCTAGTCAGGATTAAGAAGGTAGAACGCAGGGTGAAATCTCTCGAGAATGGAAAGTAAGAAGTTCATATCCGAGAACTGGTCGGTTATAGTTGGTGTACTTTCTGTCTCATTCGTAGCAGGAGGAGTACTATCCGAGTTCAGGCTGATGAGGGCAGAGATAGAGGAGCTAAAGAGGGATACCGCCATTAAGATCCAGCAGATAGAAGGTAAAGACGACAGGAAGAAAGACTGGCTGGAAGAGCAGGAGCAGAGGATTGATGATCTGGAGGAGTGGAAGAGCTATGTAGAAGGCTCAAAGATTCTCGACAAGTAGCTTTATCTGCAACAGAAGATCCACTATCTTAACGGACCCATCGGTTAGCGAATAGACTACATGTTCGCCATTAACCTTTTTAATCAGCCTGTCGCTTTCTAATTCTTTTAGACTTCTAGTAAGCATATTACCGCTGACACCGGGAATAAGCTGTTTGATCTTGTTAAATCTGGCAGGCTTATCTCTCAGTATAATCAGGATAATAGGTTTCCATTTGCCGCCTATCTTCTTCCTATTCAAGTCTAGTATGTTTGGATCGATCTTTCTGATGCTAGAAATTAGATAATCATGCGACCTTATATCAAATAGTTAAAAGAAACAGGTTAGCTTTTTCTAACCTAAACAGTTTTCATGGCGAATTATATGTCTCTCTATAATAGATATTTGACATATAACTAATAGCTATGGCAATAAAAAAATCAACAACTAAGCTTCCGGTTGGAAGATCAGTACGAGTCGAGTCCGGAGACGTATTCATTATTCAAAAAGACGTACCACTTTCTGGGTTTAGATCTTTAGGCGCAAGCCTTAGGTACCCATTCTCTGAGATGTTGGCAGGGGATTCCTTTGAAATGAAAGCGACAAAGAACGAGATCAGGAGGGCTGTGTCCAGAGCCAGTTCTGCCTGCGCAAGCTACGTTAAAAAGAACAACAAGTCTGCTAAGTTCACGGTCAGAAGGACTGGCCCTGAAACCCTACGTGTTTGGAGGGTTAAATGACTAGGTCGTCCAATGCTACGCCATGATCTTTAAGTATCTCCATGATACTATCGTAGATTAAATCGAGAGAGTCGTGAGGTGTGAAGTTCTTATCCTCCTCCAAGGCTTTCTCGATTTTTATTTGCATATCTTTCTTGGCGTTATAGATTATTTCCCACAAAGCCAAGGCCATGTCAAGAGATTTAATAGCCCTGAGGTGAGCCATACGATCGTCCATATCATTGAGGTCGTACTCCAAAATTCCTTTCATAGTAGTCGTTTATAAATTTAATCTTCCAATCTCCTGTGTGCCCGTCTTCATCCAGCGCATAGTTTATAGCGTCTGATAGCTGTTTCTTTTCCATCTCAATCGCCTGTTCAAATAATGTTGGAGGTACCTTCCCTGTTATAATGCTGTTAATTAGAAACTGTACTGCTGTCATAGCTGTCATCAAATTTTTTAAGTTCTTTTTTAATGTATTCTATTCTGCGTTCGTCATGTAGATGGGTAGACAAGCATTCAAGAAACTGTTCCTCCATCCTTCGCATACCCCAATCATCCCAATCGATGATCTTCCTCCTGCCCAAGATGTCCTGCCTGATCTCATTGGAGATCTTCAGGAGCTGGTCGAATTTGTCCATAGGTTTCGTTGTAGTATTCTTCTGCATTAAGATTCACAAATGGAGGTGGCAGTTCTCCAAATTTAAAAGCATCCATTATCTGCTTCTTCTCCATTGCTTTAGCTTGTTTAAACTCTGTAACTGGTAGCTTTTTGAAATATCCTTTTTCAGCAAGAGTATCAAACAACCATTCTACTGCTGTTTGTTGTGCCATAGTTTATTTGTTTAGTTTTCTTAAATCTTCATCCAATCTTTCAAGGAACGACTCCTCACCATCATCTCCTGACAGTAGCCAATCTATCCTGTGGGCATACACTTCAGCTATCCTTAGATACTTAACAGCTAACTTGAACCTTTCGATAACCTCATCGGGGTATTTATAGTGACATAGGTCTTCAGGATACTTCTTATACCAATCATCGTCATGCCAATGCTCATCCTTGAGTTCTTGCTTTGTCTTTGGTTTACCATTCTTCTCTATCTCATGTTCAATATCATCAGCTATGTAGCCTATCTTGTACTGGTCGTAGTTAAATCTTCCTCCGCTCATAGTTTTTCTATTTCTTGTTTAACTTCTTCCCAATATATAAACTGATTTTCTGCCACTGTCAAATCAGTAATAATAACTGAATTTATGATTTCATCCACTGCTATTATTGCACAATTTTTTGCATCCAACATAGTTGTTAGGTTCATTGGTAGATACCTTCTATACTTGGTTACCAATTCATCTGCTTTTTCTGCTGGTGTCATGGATTTTACTTTAGTCCACTTGCTTTTCTGCTTGAATGTTTTATCCTCCTTATATAAACCATCCTTAGCATCTGCTTCCATAATTTCTGTAAGAAGTTTCTTTTGTTCATTCTTGTCCATCGACTATATCTTTAAGTTGGTTCCAAATGCTTTCAGCCTGCTCTCCCCAGTAATGGTCGCACTTGCCATCTTTAATCGGGGGATTGAGAAAGTAAGACTGTCTGTAGCTAGGTTCTGCTGTGAACCTGTAGCATGATTCTTTTGCTGGGCATCCTTCACCCGAGCACATCGTTATGTCTGGCATCATTAATTAGTTTAGACCAAGCTGGATTATAACTGTCCAGTGGTATTTGTTTTTTATGTTTAGGTTTACTAGTAAGGTGGTATGCTCTACAGATAGGGCACTTGTATACACGCTTAGGTTTCCTGTGTTCGCCACCTAAGCTGGTGATCTCTTTAACCCTACTGACAGCATCTGCCTTGGTTCTGAATTTAGCTTTGTCGCATTGCATCTCTTTGATCGTTTATCCATAGTTCCATTGAATCCATAACTGCGAGCTTGTCTTCATAACTGAGCAACCAGAAGTCTTCTGATATATTTACTATGACCACGTCAAGCTTGCCGTCATCTCTTACCGAATACCTTGCGCTTATTTCTTTCATAGTTTGTTTATAAAGTCTTCTAATTTCTTTTTAGTCTTGGAGTCCATGTGAGTTGCACACCTGAGCAGCTCGTCATAGAACAGATGGTCTTTCTCCCGAGCTGCGCTCCTTCGGTCTGAAGGGATCTTCAATTCAATGGCGGTCTTCAGCCACCTCAACTTGGTGATTACAGGTGGCATGGTCTCTCTAAATGCAACATGCTTTTGCTTAAGCAGATCCTCTGCATACATTAAAGCATTGCATATACTGGCGTGCAACAACTCAAATGACTCTGCCTGTGACTCAGTTAACTTCATTGATGATCTCATTTATTTTTGAAAGAACCTGACCGATGACAATACCAAGCTGAAGGTCATTGCCTTCTTCGATAGCTCGGGAGAGAGATACGGATATCCCTTTCAGGTCGTCCAGTATTGGGCTCTTGTCAACAAATACGTTTACATCCTGAGCTATAATGTCAACACTTACCTTGTCTGTTACTAATTTGTATTGTTCGTTATCCCTTAAGTATATATGTGTCATAAAGTATTTTTGATGTTTCTTTTAAATCTTCCAGTGTTCCATTATTTTCTATGATGGCGTCAAAGTCCCAGTCGTTTAGTGCAGTTTCAGATGGGTGGTCATTCACCGGACCAAAGCCAGTCCTGTTGACCCTGACTATTATTCCGCCATAGTCTTTGATCTCTTGAGCTTCGTTAGGGAATCTCACGTCAGTGATTACCCACCTAGAATACTGATTGTGGTCTGCGAATAGGGCGTTGACCCAAGCTTTCTCGTGGAGGTTATCTCTGATGGCTTCAGTTCCCAGACGTTGAAGTAATTCCCGAGCTGTCATGTTCCACCCCGGCAGAACCTTTGTCTTGAACTGCTGGTTCTCGAAGTTGTATGCATCAAAACCTGTCAACATACTGGCGATATACTTGAGCTTGCCGGAGAACTTCTTAACCTCAAACGTTGGCATCTGCTGCCTAATGAATCTGGCAACCTCATCCTTTCCTGACTTTGCATATCCACTGAGTCCAACTAGTTTAATCATATTGATCTGTATGTTTTAACTTCCTTTAATTCTAATCTTCCTTCATATTGTGCCAGCAGCAGAGCTGTCAGGTACTCAGCTTCGTGGTAGTCCAGTACCAGCTCTTGACCAGCGATCTCGATAGTGATATCATCACCGCTATCCAGTATACCAGCCAGATACTCTCCATCTTTTTGGTTAATGGCAGTTGTCCTGTCTCCTTTCTCGATGGTATACTCCCAGTGTATTGGTTCTTCGTCTATCTTATGTGATACGTATACGTGCATGTGGTTTGTTTTAGAAAGGGGAGGAGTTACCCTCCCCCTTAATTTAGAATGGTAAGTCGCTGTTGGCTTTAGCCTTAGGCTCATAGTTATCAACCTGAAGCCTGTAGTCTGGAGACCTTTCGCCTTCTTTCTTGAAGGTGTTAGGCCATGCAGTAAAGCGTTGCTCTCCGATTGTGATTGACAGTACTTCGACTTGTCCGTTCTTGGTGTTGATGGTCTTCTTCCATGCAGCACCAGCTGATTGGTTTGTGTTACTCATTTTCTGAGATTTATGGTTAAGAAATAATTGAACAGGTAAGCTCCGATCTCGATGCGCTTGTCTTCTGGATCGTAGAGGAATGTGAATGTTGGGATGATCATGTATACATCGATCTCGCCAGCGTCAATAACTAGTTTCATGGTTTGATGATTTGGTTTTGAATAAGCTTTTGTAGTATCTCTTTGAAGTCTTCGATGGTCATGGCGACTATCGTTCCCTTCCTGTTTCGTTTGTGGAAGACTAGGTTGTAATTGTTCTTAGGCATCTTGGCCAGTATATCATGTATACTCCCGAGCTTCTCTACTGCCTTGGCTTGGACGTGGAATGGGTCTGTATAGCACAGGTCTATACCTTGATCGTCTTTGTTCTTGGACTCGGATCGGGAGCTAACCGCCTTATCCCATCCTAATTCCCTAAACCAGTCTCTGATCTGGAGCTCGTAATTGTTACCTTTATGTCTCGAATTTATAGGCATTCTCTCTATTTTAGATTAGTCTGTACAAAAGCCTGCTTGGCATCCGGCACCAGTCCCGAAAGAGAACTCAGACTGCAGATACATTTGTCTTATGTCATCATACCTGACACCACTCTTCCATGTGCCTTTTACCTCTTGGTTGCTAAACCAATTCATCTTGTCAGGGTTGTCATCCCAGTTCTTTCTAAGCTGTTGATCAGCCTTCCAGAAACAACCAACACAGTTGCTGTCTTTAGGGAATGTAAGTCCGGATGTGACGGCCCACTTGTTAACAGTCGGGTGGATTATCTTATCTTCTATCAACGGGAACCTACCTACACGCCACTTTACTTCACCCCATCTGTTTCTGTTGCCAGTCTTTGTCCTACCAATAACAACCTTCATGTTCTCAGTGAACCTATCTGCACGCTCCATCTCATCGTATCTGTATCCGATCCTCATTTCGACAACCTCATTTATATTCTTTTGCCACCAGTCAAATATTGGTTTCATCTTCATCTCTTGTGTACAGAACCTCCACAACCTGTTAGGCAGTCTCTTTCTGTTTTGTATGATCTGATCAAATGACTCGCCAGTTATCCAGATTATATCTCTACCAATCTTCTGCTCTAGATCGAAGATTAACCTGAGTGTGATATCATCTTCGGCTGTAGCTATAAAGTCCATACCTATCTTGTCTGATACCATCCTGACCAAACTCTCATCTTTAGGTGATGCAGCAGGATCTTCAATCCTTACAAGTGCGAATAGGTTGTAATCAGCAGGGTAATGGCATGCCATGTAGCTGGATGTCTTGCCGCCTGATAAACTATTCACTGTTTTAATTGCCATATTCTTCCGGTTTTATGTAGCTCTTCTATCGTTGACCAGCTAACAGATTCGTGAAAGACTGTAGGGTGGAACTCATTCTTTCTGTATACCTGCTGCATGTAGTATTTCTTGTTGGGTTGGATCTCTTCTAGCTTTGTTGGTTCTAGCAGGTTCTCCCCCGAGCAGTCCTCCACGTAGTCAAGCCACTGACCTCCGTTATTGAACATCCTCCACTGCTCCTTAAAAAGAATCTGCAAGTGAGGCGAAGCCTTGGATGTCCTTGTTCGTGATCGGCTGGCCGATGAACTTCGTTTTGTCGCTGCCATCGTTTAGTTTTTCTACTGGGTGATATCTGCTGTTGTTGATGTTGAACTGGAAGTAGCTGACTCCAACCTGACCAGAGTACTTGAACCTGACCTTCCACCTGTGTAGCTCAGTCTGTTTGGTCTCAAGGTTTCTGTAGACGGTCATACCATTATCAGGCAGGTTGAACCAGTGTGACGAGTCGCCTACATCGTATCCGTTAGGAACTCTGTAGATGCCGCTCTTAACCTCTGTCATCTTCTTGGGGTGGGCCACAAGAAATACATGGACACCGAAGTTTCTGGCGAACCTTGACACATCGTTCATCATGTTCTTGATCTGGTGGTGTCTGGTATCTGTCTGGTTGCTCATGCTCTTCTCGACAGTACTCATGTTGTCGATGACCATGATGTTCACGCCAAACCGTTTGACCATGTCTTTGGCCTTCTCAAGGATACCCTCAATAGATAGGTCGTTGTCAGAAAGTCTGTAGTACTTGAAGTGCTCGTTCATGAATGGCGTCCAATCCTCGATCTCGTCACGAGTGATCCTGCTGCTGTAGTCAGACTTGAAGAAGGATTTACCTATACCAATCTGATACATATCAGATAGAGCGAAGGCTGTGTTGGCTTCCTCTGCTGAGTAGATGAAGGACTTGAGTCCGTACATTTCCGCCAGCTTGAAGATGACGTTCTTTATGAAGGTGGACTTGCCGTGTCCCGGTATGCCAGTTACGAGAGTAACCTGACCGGGATGCCAGATGAAGTCCATACCAATGTCAAATCCTTGCGGAGTACCCTCGTCATATAGGCTTAGAACCTCATGCTTGACAGACAAGGCATCATCAATACCTTCGACAGGGAACGGACTGGCTGAGTTGTAACACTCGACCAATCCTGCTGTTCCGCTGTTGATCAGGGTGTCGTTGGCGTCCTTGTATGGGAGTTCGATGATCCAGCAGTTAGACTTGCCCAGCCTTCTGGCCAGCTCGTTTCTCAGAGCAATGCCAGCTTCGTCCATGTCGGTGGCCAGACAGATCCTCTTGCCATCAAAGATGTGGTACACTTCGTCAAGCCATTCCAGCTTCTGTGATCCTTTGCTTGCTCCGTTGGGTACAGAGATTACGTTCTTGATGCCAGCCTCGTAAAACGAGAGCGCATCCATTTCGCCTTCAACAATAA
>Ga0315901_10005012_pt1 | contig 16257 bp, 6 predicted proteins | sample LakEriMetagenome_10_FD_203761 | JGI IMG/M metagenome (GOLD analysis project Ga0315901, IMG submission 203761) | Freshwater fungal communities from buoy surface, Lake Erie, Ohio, United States - Buoy 2 MA116 | ecosystem: Environmental > Aquatic > Freshwater > Lake | place: USA: Lake Erie, Ohio...
CGGGCACCGACGATCCGGTACCGGGCGGCGTCCGTCACCCGGGAGTACGCGTCGTCCGCCGGCCGGCGCTCCGGGTTCGGGTCGGGCCAGCCGGGCAGGTCGCGCGACGTGATCGCGAATGCACGCTCCACCGCCACCATCAGTTCGTCCTCGGTCATCACGGCAGTCTCACCGGCCGGACCGGAGGCGAACGAGCGGTTTCCCGACGACGCTCAGCGTGACGACAGGTACTGCTGCACCAGCGCCTCGGGCGCGCTGCACAGCCAGGCGTCCTCCAACGCCTCCCGCAGGTGGCGCTTGCCGACGGCCGAGAGCTGCGCGAGCACGGCGGCGTGGCCGTCGAAGTGCGGGATCGTGAAGAAGCCCTTCCGCCCCGCCGCGAGGACGGCCTCCTTCTCGCCCAGGTCCTCCACACGCACGGCCACGATGAGCCCCGACGGCACGGTCTCGCCGCCGAACCGCTCGATGTCGGCCTTGCGGAAGGGGCGCTCCCACGCGAACGCCTGCTTCCCCACCGTCCAGGTGCGGTTCCCCCACCGGGTGCCCTCGGTCGCCCCCGGGAACCCCATCGCCCACGACGCGAACTCGTCGATCGTCACCATCGCCGCACGGTACCCGAGCGTCCATGTCCTCGATCGTCGGGCCGCCGCCCACCATCGTCAACGTTGATTCTGATCAACGTGACTCGGGTCGTCGGGTGATGGAGCTCATCGACGCCACCACCGCGGCTCGGCGGCTGGGCGTGAAGCGCGAGACGCTGTACGCCTACGTGAGCCGGGGCACGCTCGCCAGCCACCGGGCCTCCGACGGTCGGCGCAGCCTGTTCGAGGCGTCGGCGGTGGAGCGCCTCGCTCGCCGGGGACGGCCCCGCAGGGCCACCCAGCGCGGCGCGATCGACCTCACGCTCGAGACCTCCGTGACCGAGCTCTCCGACCACGAGCTGCGCTACCGCGGCCGACCCGTCGCCGACCTCACCACCACCCACACCTTCGAGGAGGTGGCCGCGCTGCTGTGGGGCGCCACCCCGGTGCCCGCATGGCCCGCCGGGTCCGCCGTGCGCGACGCTGACACCGGCCACGACGGCCACGACGGCCACGACGTCGCGGCCATCCGCCGCACCTGCGCCGAGCTCACCGCCGACCCGATCGCGGGCGACGACCCCGCTCGGCCGCCGCGTGACCGGCCGCCGACGCCCGACCAGGTCGCTGCGGCCGGTCGACGGCTGGTGGCCGCTGCGGTCGCGTCGCTCGCTCCGGTGGGTGAGGACCGCACGGCGCGCCTGCACCTCGACGGTCGGCCGCCCGTGCGCGGCACCGTCGCCGGGCGGCTGTGGCCGCGGCTCACCCCGCGACGCGCCACTCCGCCCGCGGTGCGGGCCGTGAACACCGCGCTCGTGCTGCTCGCGGACCACGAGCTGGCGGCGAGCACGCTCGCCGTGCGGGTCGCCGCGTCCACGTGGGCGTCTCCTGCGGGCGTCGTGTTCGCCGGTCTCGGTGCCCTCTCCGGACCGCTGCACGGCTCTGCCAGCTCCGCGGCGCGCGGTGTGCTGCAGGACGCGCTGCGACGCGGACCGGCCGCCGCGGTGCGCGACGCCACCGCCGGCGGGCGACGGGTGGCCGGGTTCGGCCACAAGGTGTACGCAGGCGTCGACCCGCGGGCGTCGCTCCTGCTCGACGCGCTGGCCGAGGTCGGTCCGCCGCGCACGCTGCGCGTGGCCCGCGAGCTGGTGGACGAGGTCGCCGAGCGCACCGGCCGGCAGGCGAACATCGACCTGGCGCTCGCCGTGCTCGCCGAGTGCGGCGGGATGACACCGGCCGCGGGCGAGATCGTCATGACGACCGCCCGCATCGCCGGCTGGCTCGCCCACGCCGCCGAGGAGTACGAGCAGACCCCACTGCGCTTCCGCACGCGGGCCGCCTACGTCGGCGGCGGCTGACCCTCGACGAGGACCCCGGGTCCGCTCGCCCGACGCGTCGCGTCAGCCGAGCAGCGAGCTCAGCCCGTCCTCGGCCAGCCCGAGGTCGGCGCGCTCCTGGGCCTCGAGGCGCGTGAGGTAGCTGACCGCGACCACGTTCTGCTCCACCATGCCGCCGTCGGTGTCACCCGGCAGCTCCACCGCGTCGCCCCACTCCATGCGCACGTTGAACGCACCCTCGTGACCCTCCTTGGGCACGAGCGTGGCGGCCGACATCCGGCGCGGCGGCTCGACGCCCACACGGGCGTGGCCCCACCCGGCCAGCTCGTGCAGCTCGCAGTTCGGCACGTTGATGTTCACCACGGCCGCATCGGTGAGTCCGCCCTGCTCGATGGTGCGCACCATGCCCCCGACGAACGCGCTGGCCACCGCAGCGGCGGTCTCCCACTTCTGGCCGACGAGCATCTCGTCCCAGCCCTGGCCCTCCACGCCGAAGCCGGTGACGGCCTGGCTCACCGCCACGCCGGGGATGTGGCCGTTGCGACCACTGAGGCACGCACCGACGGTGCCGGAGTGGTACACGGACCGGCCGACGTTCGCGCCGGGGTTGATGCCCGACACGATCAGGTCGAACGGCTCGCCGAAGGCGCCGAGTCGGGCGAACATGACGCACAGCGCCGGCGGCCCGGAGACGGCCCACGCCTCGTCGATCCCGTCGACGTGGCGGCGGCACACCTCGGGCACCATCAGGTGCAGCGCCCCGAGCGCGGCGCCCGCACCGGAGAACTCGCGGTCGGGGGCGATGATCACGACCTCGCCGTGCTCGCGCATCGCACGTGCCAGGACGTGCAGTCCGGTCGAGTCGATGCCGTCGTCGTTGGTCAGCAGGATCCTCATCGAGGTCCATCATGGTCCGCGACGACCACCAGTGCGACGATCCGGCCGCCGCAGACGGTCGAACGACCGGTGAACGTTCGACGAACACCGAGCGAACCATCGGCCGGCGCGACGGCGCCGACGACCTCGCCGCGGAAGTCGGTGCGATCGCCGGCTCCCCCGCCCTCCGGGCCGATCCGGTGCAGCAGCACGTCGTGGTGCCGCAGGATCGGGCCGCCCAGCGTGCTCCACGCCTTGTACAGCGCCTCCTTCGCGACGAACACCCACGTCGGGTCGAGCCCGACCTCCTCGGGTCGGCAGACGGTGTCCGCGAGCGACGGGTCCACCGCCGCGACCCGCTCGACGTCCACCCCCAGCGCCGACACCGACGGGTCATCCGACACCGCCGCCACGGCCACCACGTCGTCGTGCGCGAGCGAGGCCACCACGCCCGCCGGCAGCGACGGCGCCCGGGAGGTGAGCACCGTCACCGGTGCGTCGGTCGCGAGCAGCGAGCGCAGCAGCGCCCGTCCGGTGGCGAACTCGCGCCGCCGCTTCGCGACGGCAGACGCGACGATCGCCGCCTCCACCGGGTGCAGGGCAGCCTCGTCGTCGGCACGGATCGCGCGAGCTCCCACGCGGACCCCGCCAGGTGCCAGTGCGCCCAGCGCGGCCGCGAGCTCGGCGACGAACACCGACGACGCCGGCGACACCGACGACACCGACGACGCCGGCGCGAGGTCGCTCATCGGTCGCGACCGACCGGGCTCACCGGCCCGAGCGACCCGACAGCGACATCACCGCCGACTCGGCGGCGATGATCTGCTCGCGCATCTTCGCGGCGAGCACCCGCACGTTGGGCTCGAGGACCATGTTGTCGTGGTTGCCGGGGACCTCGAACACGTCGACGCGATCGCAGTACGGGGCCCATCCGTTGTCGTGGTACACGAACCGCTTGTCGAGGTTGATCATCCGGTCCGGACCGAACACGTGCGTGGGCTGCAACGGCGGCCGGAACAGGGTGATCACGCCGTCGTGACGCGGGGTCTGGTAGCGACCGAGCGCCCGGTAGAACGCGGCCTCGATCTCGGTGGAGTGCAGCGCACCCTCGGCCGTGTGCTCCACGACGCCGTGCTCGCGACGGCGCTTGGTCTCCACCCACTTCAGCCGGCCCTTCATCCAGTCGAACGGGTAGCGCACGCCCTCCTGACGGAGGTTCTGCAGGTGGAATCGCACCTTCTCCTGCTTGGTCATCGTCGGTCCGGTGGGCGTTGCCGAGTCCAGCATCACCAGCAGGATCGTCTCCTCGCCGGCCTCACGCAGCTGCCGCGCCATCTCCAGCGCGGCGATGCCACCACCGGAGAACCCGCCCAGCAGATACGGCCCGTGCGGCTGCACCGATCGCACCTCGACGAGGTAGTCGCGGGCCATCTCCTCGAAGGTCTCGTGCGGCACGTCGCCGCCGAACAGGCCGCGGGCCTGGATCCCGAAGAACGGGCGATCGGTGCCGATCTGGTTGGCGAGGTGCCGCAGGTTGAGCACGTTGCCGAACATGCCGGCCACGAGGAAGAACGGCAGGTTCGCCCCGCCGCCACCCTGGTGCATCGGCACCAGGAACGTGAACCGCGGTCGGGTCACCATGCCGGCGCCCTCCGCGCCCGCATCGGCGATGTCGCCCGCGCCCGCCGTCGTGCCGACGGCCTGGTGGATGAGCTTGGCGCACGCCTCCACGGTCGGCGCCTCGAACAGCACGGAGATCGGGAAGTCGACGGAGAACTGCTTGCGCACCTTCGCGAACAGACGCACGGCGATGAGGCTGTGTCCGCCGAGGTCGAAGAAGCTGTCGAGCACCCCCACCTGGTTGACGCCGAGCAGCTCCTGCCACATCTCGACCAGCGCCTCCTCGACGCCGTCGCGCGGGGCGACGTACTCGGAGTCCAGGTCGGGCCGGGCGAACGACGCGCCGTCCTCGCCCGCGGCCGGCGCGGTCTGCGCCGCCGCGGCCGCGCGTGTCTGCGCGGCGAGCGCGGGCAGGTCGACCGAGCTGACCACGACCTCGGGGCCGCGGTACCCGGCGAGCACCCGTTCGAACGCGGTGCTGCCCTCGGCGGGCAGGATGCCCTGACGCAGCGTGTGCTGGAACACCAGCTCGCTCTTCGACAGGTGGCGCTCGCTGCCGCCGCCGTCGAACTCGACGTCCGCCGTGGAGCCGGCGGCATCGGGCGCGAGGTCGAGAGCGCCGTCGAGGCGCTTGATCGCGAACTCCTCCACCTCCACGAGCACGCGTCCCTCGGGATCGACGAAGGTGACGTCGAAGCGTGCGAACCCCGACGCCTGCGTGGCGCCCGGGCGCACCCGGGCGATCGTGACCACCTTGGCCGGCAGCGGACCGTGGACCGCGACCCGCTCGTAGCTGATCGGCACCCAGACCTGCTCGCCCGTGTAGCCCTCGATCAGGTCCATCGCGAAGCCGGTGCCGAGGTCGAACAACGCCGGGTGCAGCGCGATCCGCTCGACGTCGCCGACGAACTCCGGCGGCAGCGCCAGTCGGGCGACGGCCTCGCCGTCACCCAGGTACGACCGCTCGACCACCTGCCAACGGGGACCGAACCGCAGGTGATCCTCCTGCTTCGTGTGCCGGGGGCCGCGCTTCGGACAGCGTGCCTCGACCGCGGCGATGTCGAGCTCGATGGCCGGCGGACGGCCGAGCAGCACGACCGTGGCCCCACCGGTGCGACGCCACCCCACACGCTCGCCTCCGGTGCCGCCCTCGCGGGCGGGTCCGGTGAACGTGACTCGCTCGGCGACCTCGAACGAGTAGCCGTTCTCGATCGGGGTGAGCTTGGTGCGCACCTCGCGGGTCTCGCCGTCGGGCACGGCCAACGGGCGGAAGAACACGAGGTCGTGCAGCTCGAACGGGCGGTCGATGCCGATCTCCAGCAGTGCACCGCGAGCGATCTCGAAGTACCCGGCGCCCGGCACGAGCGCCTCGCCCGAACCGACGCGGTGGTGATCGAGCAGCCAGTCCGTGTCGGGGCTCCAGTGCGAGATCAGCTCGTGCGCGCCACGATCACTGGTGCGGCGGTGGTCGAACCACGGGTGCGAGCACGGCACCGTCTCGACGACCTCCGAGGTCATGCGGGCGGCGAAGTCGGCGGCCATGCCGACCTCGTTCCACACACCCCAGTCGATCGCCAGGTACCGGGTGCGCGACCGGCCGTGGCGCGAGTGCGCCCAGGCGTCGAGGAACGCGTTGGCGGCCACGTAGTCGATCTGGCCGACGGGCGCGATGATCGTCGAGGTCGACGAGAACACCACGAACAGGTCGAGGTCGTCGTCCTTCGTGAGGTCCTCGAGCACGATCGTGCCGGCCACCTTCGGCGACAGCACGTCCTCCACGTCGGCCTGCTTCTTCGACACGAGCAGATCGTCCTTGACCACACCGGCGGCGTGCACGATGCCGTGGATGGCGCCGAAGCGGCGACGAACGTCGTCGAGGACGGTGCGCATGCGGGCGACGTCGGCGACGTCACCGGCGACCACCACCACCTCGCTGCCAGCGGCCTCGAGCTGCTGGACGGCGCGGATCCGCTGCACGATGGGATGGTCCTCGCCCACCTTGCGGACGACCTCGTCCCACTGGTCGCGCTCGGGCAGGCCCGAGCGGGTGAGGAGCACGAGCTTGGCCCGACGCGAGGTGGCGAGCCGGCCGGCCACCGACAGCGCGATGCCGCCGAGACCACCGGTCACGAGCACCACACCGCCCTGGCGCAGCGGCAGCGTGCCGCCCTCCGGGGCCAGCTTGGCGCGACGCACGTCGCGCACGTAGCGCTGACCGGCACGGAGCACGGCGACGTCGCCGGACGGCTGTGCGTGCGCCTCCAGGGCGATCGCCGCGACGAGCGCCTCCGCGGTGTGCGCCCGGCCGCCGCGCAGCAGCGCCGATCCGCGACGGTCGAGGTCGCGCACCGTGGCGATCGCGTCGGGTTCGACGTCGAGGCACGACACGGTGACGTCGGCCATCTCCTGCGGGATGATCTTCACCGGGCCGAGCACGGTGGCCTGGTCGGGCCAGCGTGCCTCGTCGTCGGCGTTCAGTCGCTGCATCCCGGCGGTGGCCACGGTGATGTGCAGCGGGTTCTTCACGCCGTCGGCGCTCCACGCCTGGGCGAGGAACAGCAGGCTGTAGAACCCGAGCTCCTGGTTGCGGTGGAAGAAGCTCGACGCGCCGCGGAACTGCTCGACGTCGGTGAGCAGGGCCAGGTGCAGCACCCGGTCAGGGGTGCGGCCGTGCTGCGACAGCTCGCGCAACAGCTGCTCGTAGCCGTCGCGGCCCTGCTCGTAGGCGAGGCGGTACTCGTCATCGGCGATGCGACCGAAGCTGTCACCGCCGCGCACCACCACCACCGTGTGCCCCTCGGCGCGCAGCCGCGGCACCACGTGATCGGCGACCCCGACGAGATCGGCGAACACGAGGTAGGTGAACCGCTCGTCGCAGGGATCCTCCACGTCGCGGCGGCGCCAGACCGGCTCATAGAACCAGCGGTCCTGCTCGGGCTCCTTCACCACCAGGTCGGAGGACGCGTCGCCGCCCTCGGCCTGCTGGGCCTTGGTCGGAGGCTCGATGTAGTAGCGCTGACCCTGGAAGGCGTACGTGGGCAGCGACACACGGCGCCGCCGCTCCTCACCGAAGATCAGCTTCGTGTCGAGCTGGCCGCCTGCCGCCCAGAGGCGGCCGAGCACGCCGACGAAGAACGCGTCGTCCGGCACGACCTCCTCGGCGTGGCGCAGCGTGGGGATGGTGGCCTGCGACGGCCGCACCGCCGGGTGCATCTTCGCGAGCGACGACAGCACCTTGCCGGGGCCGACCTCCAGGAACACCCGGCCGGGCTCGGCCGCGAGCGTGGCGACGCAGTCGGCGAAGAACACCGTTCGACGCAGGTGCTCCACCCAGTACGCCGGATCGGTGGCCTGCTCCGGCGTGATCCAGGTGCCCGTGCGGTTCGACACCCACGGGATCGTGGGCGCCGAGAGCTTCATCGAGCGCAGGTACGCGCCGAACTCCTCGAGCACGGGCTCGAGCATCCGGCTGTGGCCGGCGCTGTTGATCCTCACCCGGTGGCCCTCGACACCGATCGCCTTCAGGCGCTCCTCGAGGCGGGCGAGGGTGTCGACGTCACCCGACGCGACGCACAGGTCGGGTGCGTTCACCGCGGCGAGATCGAGACCGAGCTCGTCGAGCAGCGGCTGCAGCTCGTCGACCGTGAGCGGCACGGCCATCATGCCGCCCGACGTGAGGTCGGTCAGCCGGCCGCGCAGCACGACCAGACCGAGGCACTCCTCGAAGGTCATGGTGCCGCTGATGCAGGCGGCGGTGTTCTCGCCGACGCTGTGGCCGGCGAGCGCGGTGGGCGTGATGCCCTTCGCCAGCAGCATCTGTGCGAGGGCGTACTCGATCAGGAAGATCGCGGGCAGCTGCATCGAGGTGCGCTCGAACGCGACGAGCGCCTGCTCCATGTCGCCCGGCTCGCAGAACAGCGTCGGGCGCATGTCGATGCCGTGGCGGTCGAGCAGCAGCTGCAGGCCGCGGTCGACGTGCTGGCGGAACACCGGCTCCGTGGCGTACAGGTCGGCCGCCATGCGCGGGTACTGGGTGCCACCACCCGGGAACAGGAACACGACCTTCTGCGCGTCGGTGGACGCGGTGTGCGAGTAGACGCGTCGGGGGTCGCTGCCCTCGAGCAGCGCGATCGCCTCGTCACGGTCGGCGGCGGCGAGCACACGCCGTTCGGTGAAGTGGCGACGACCCTCCTGCAGGGTCCACGCGACGTCGGCGAGCTCGAGCTCGGGGTGCGCTCGCAGGTGGGCCGCGAGCCGGCGGGTGTTGTCGTCGAGTGCGTTGCGGTTGCGGCCCGACAGGGTGATGAGCTGCCACGGGCGCGTGCTCGGGTCGCTGGTGACCGACGGCGGCTCCTCGAGGATGACGAACGCGTTGGTGCCGCCCACGCCGAGCGAGTTCACCGCGGCGCGGCGGATGCCGACCTCCGGCGTCCACTTGCGGAGCTTGTCGTTCACGTAGAACGGGCCGCCGTCGAACTCGATGCGCGGGTTGGGCGCCTCGTAGTTGAGCGTCGGCGGGATCTCGCCACGCTGCAGCGCGAGCGACGCCTTCACGATGCTGGCGACACCGGCGGCCGTGTCGAGGTGGCCGATGTTGGTCTTCACGCTGCCGAGACCGCAGAAGCCCACCTTGTCGGTGCTCTCGCGGAACGCCTGTGTGAGCGCGGCGACCTCGATCGGGTCGCCCATCGCGGTGCCGGTGCCGTGGCACTCGACGTAGGTGACGGTCTCCGGCTCGACGTCGGCGACGGCGAGCGCCTCGGCGATGCAGGCGGCCTGGCCGTCCACCGACGGGGCGAGGTACCCCACCTTCTGCGACCCGTCGTTGTTCACGGCCGAGCCCTTGATGACGGCGTACACGTGGTCGCCGTCGTCGAGCGCGTCCTGCAGGCGGCGCAGCACCACCACGCCGGCGCCGCTGCCGAACACCGTGCCGGCGGCGCGGTGGTCGAACGCACGGCAGTAGCCGTCGGGCGAGAGCACCTCGCCCTCCTCGTAGTGGTAGCCGCGGCGGTGCGGGATCTCGATCGTCACGCCGCCGGCCAGCGCCATGTCGCACTCGCCCGACAGCAGGTGGTTCACCGCGAGGTGCACGGCGACCAGCGAGGTGGAGCACGCCGTCTGCACGTTCACCGAGGGGCCCCGGAGATCGAACAGGTAGCTCACCCGCGTGGTGAGGAAGTCCTTGTCGTTGCCGGTGTGGCGCAGCAGGAAGTGACCGACGTTGCGCATCAGGTCGGGGTTGGTGATGAGGTTCTGAGCGAAGTACGCCGCGTGGCCCGACCCGCCGAAGATGCCGATCGCGCCGTCGAAGCGCTCGGGGACGTGGCCTGCGTCCTCGAGCGCCTCCCAGGCGGCCTCGATGAACTGCCGCTGCTGCGGGTCCATGATCGCCGCTTCCTTCTGCGAGAAGCCGAAGAACTCGGGATCGAAGTGGTCGAAGCGCTCGAGCGGCCCACCGGCGCGCACGTAGTTGGGACGCAGGAGGACGTCGCGCTTCACGCCGGCGGCGAGCAGTTCCTCCTCGCTGTAGTGCTCGATGCTGCCGACTCCGTTGCGCAGGTTGTCCCAGAACTGCTCGTGCGTGAGCGCTCCGGGCAGCCGCACCCCGATGCCGACGATGGCGATGTCGTTGTCACTTGCCATGTGCTCTCCCTCCCACGTTCCCCGACCGACGTTCAGTTCGCACGCGCTCGACGCCGCTCGAGGCTCTCGCGACGACGCGACGCGCGGTCGACGCCCGTCTGCAGCGCGGCCGACCCCGCGTCCGACGTGAGCGAGCCGGCGAAGCTTCGGATCGTCGGGTACCGGTACAGCTCGGTGAGCGCGATCGGACGCTCGAGCACCTCCTTGAGCCGCCGGTGCATGCGAACGACGAGCAGCGAGTGACCGCCGATGTCGAAGAAGTTGTCGTCGACGCCGATCGCCTGCATGCCGAGCGTCTCACGCCAGATCTCGAGCACGGTGCGCTCGAGGTCGTTCTCGGCGTCGGCCACCACGGCACCGCCGTCCCGCCGGCCGAGCACCGATGCGAGCGTCGGCAGGCCGTTGCGGTCGATCTTGCCGTTCGGGGTGTGCGGCAGGTCCGCGAGCACCACGATGTGCCCCGGGATCATCGGGTCGGGCAGGTTGACGCGCAGGTGGTCCTTGATCTCCGACGGCTGCGGGTTCGCACCGTCCTTCGGCGACACGAAGCCGACGAGCTGCTGGTCACCCGGCATCTCCTCGCGCACCACCACCACGCACTCGCGCACGTCGGGGTGCTGGCCGAGCCGCGCCTCGATCTCGCCGAGCTCGATGCGGTAGCCGCGGATCTTGACCTGGTGGTCGATGCGGCCGAGGAAGTCGATCATGCCGCTGCCGTCGGGCATCGCCCGCCACTTGGCGAGGTCGCCCGTGCGATACATGCGCCCACCGGTCACGAACGGGTCGTCGAGGAACCGGTCGGCCGTGAGCTCGGGACGCTGGTGGTAGCCGCGCACCACGCCCTCGCCGCCGATCCAGAGGTCGCCGGGCACCCCCGGCGGCAGCGGCTGGAGGTTGGCGTCGAGGATGTAGATGCGGGTGTTCGCGATCGGGGTGCCGATGGGGATCGTGTCCAGCGAGCCGTGGAGCTTCCACGTGGTCGACCAGATGGTGGTCTCCGTGGGGCCGTACATGTTGGTGACGTTGCCCGTGCGCGAGTTGGCCACGAGGTCCTTCGCCAGCTGCACCGGGAACGCCTCGCCACCGACGTAGAGGTGGGCGACGTCGGCGAGCGCCGCTCGGGTGTCGTCCTCGAGGGTGAACATGCGCGCCATCGACGGCGTGCACTGCAGGTGCGTGACCTGGTGGCGGCGCAGCTGCGCGGCGGGCGTGAGGTCGAGCTCCGACGACGGGTGGGCGATGGTGGCGAGCGACGGCGCCGGCGCGTTCGCGAGGTTCTTCGCCCGGTCGAGGTGGGGCAGGCTCTCGAGCACCGTGTCGGTCGGCACGCCGAAGTCGATGAGGCAGCCGATCTCGTTCACGCCCATGCCCTTGAGCTCGTCGATCATCGGCTGGACGCTCTCCGGGGTGCCGAACAGGCCGCTCGACTCGTAGTACCGCAGGAACGCGAACTCGAGCACCGCATCGGTGTCCTCGGGGCTGAGGCTGGAGATCAGGTCGTCGTCGTCGGCGATGTCGTACCCGGCGGGACGCTGGAACGTCGGGAACGCCCAGGCGTACTCCTTCACCAGCGACACCGAGGTGCCGAGGTAGTCCTTCAGCGGCTGGCGCACGGTCTCGCGCACCTCGTCGTCGTCGGCGCCGACGAAGGTGTGCAGCATCAACGACACGATGCCGGCGTCGGGGTCGTGGCCGGCCTCGGCGCGAGCCCGGCGGTAGGCCTCGAGCTTCGGCGCGAGCTGGTCGACCGACTGGCCGAGCAGGTGGGTGAGGATGTTCGCGCCGATGCGGCCGGCCTCGACGAAGGTCTCGGGGTTGCCGGCGGTGGTGACCCACACCGGCAGCTCGGGCTGCACGGGCCGCGGGAGCGTGGTGATGTGCTCCTCCGCCCCGTCGACGCCGACGAAGGTGACGGTCTCACCGCGCCACAGCGCCTTCACCTTCTCGATGTCGCGGAACATCACCTTCTTGGCCTCGGCGTAGTTCTGCGGCATCAGCACGAAGTCGCGCGGGAACCAGCCCGATGCGATCGACAGACCCACACGGCCGTTGGAGAGGTTGTCGACCATGCTCCACTGCTCGGCCACGCGGATCGGGTGGTGCAGCGGCAGAACCACCGAACCCGAACGGATCTGCACGTTCTCGGTGATGGCGGCCAGCGCCGCACCGGCGACGGCGGGGTGCGGGTAGAGGCCACCGAAGGCGTGGAAGTGGCGCTCGGGCGTCCACACGGCCACGAAGCCGTGGGTGTCGGCGAACTTGGCGCCCTCCATGAGCAACCGGTACTTGCCGGCACCGTGCCCCTCGGCGGCATCGCCCGAGAAGTAGAAGAGCGAGAAGTCCATCGGCCGCTCGCCGTAGGTGGGCACGAAGGCATCGACGCCACCCGCACCGGGCTGGTCGGCCGCCCGGTCGTGATCGAGGTAGACGACGACGGTGAAGCCGCGGGTGAGCGTGTACAGCAGCTCGAGCACCGAGATGTCGAACGACAGGCTGGTGACCGCGAACCACGTGGCCGGCAGATCGTGGGCCACCACCGCGTCCATGCCGGTGAAGAAGTTGACGGCGTTGTGGTGCTCGATGAGCACGCCCTTCGGAAGGCCGGTGCTGCCCGACGTGTAGATGCAGTACGCCAGGTTCGACGGACCCGTCGCGGCTCGCACGCGCTCGGTGCCGTGCTGCGCGATCGCTGCCGCGTCGGTGTCGAGCCGGACGACCTTCGCGGTGCTGCCCTCGGGCAGCGGCAGGATGCGCTCGAGCTTGCCGAGGGTGAGGATCACGCCGCACGCGCTGTCGCGGATCATGTGCTCGATGCGGTCGGCCGGGTAGGTGGGGTCGAGCGGCACGTACGCACCGCCGGCCTTCTGCACGCCGAGCACCGCGACGAGCAGGTCGATGCCGCGCTCGACGTGCACACCGACGAGCGAGTCGGGGCCGACACCGAGGCCGCGCAGGTGCGCGGCGAGCTGGTTGGCGCGAGTGTCGAGCTCGCGGTACGAGATCGAGCGGTCCTCGAACACCACCGCGATGGTGTCGGGCGCACGGTCGACCTGCTCCTCGAACAGGTGGTGGATGCAGGCCTCGCTCGGGAACGGCACCACGGTGTCGTTCCACGACTCGAGCACCCGGTGCCGCAGGTCGGGACCGAGCAGGTCGACGTGCGACAGCGGCGTGTCGGGTCGCAACGCGATCGACGCGAGCACGGCGTGGAGGCAGGCCACGAACAGCTCGGCGTCGGAGGCGGACACGAGGCCCTCGTCGACGTTCACGACGACCTGCGCGCCGTCGACGACGAGCTCGACCACGGTGCCGGGAGCGACGTCGGTGCGGGCACCGCCGAGGCGCACGGCGATCGGGGCGATGGTGCCGGCCACCAGCTCGCGGTGCTTGCGCAGGTCGGGGTCGCGGCCCACCAGGTCGAGGAGGAACGAGCCCCGCTCGTCGAGTCGGGCGAGCTCGGCGCGGATGGCCTCGATGGTGGGGCCGGCGGCCTCGGACGTGGAGAGCGCGACCGACAACGGCACCTGTGACGACACCTGCGGCGCAGCGCTCGCCGCCAGCTCGGCGGTGCCGGGCGTGGTGAGTGCGAGCGTGAACTGCTGCTTGCCGGACAGGCGTGCGAGCACGGTGGCGAACCCGGCGACGACGGCCGCCGCGACGTCGCCGTCGGCGCCGAGGCCGGCCGGCACGGTGACCGGGTAGGCCACGTGGAGCGCGACGTGACCCGCCGCAGGGGTGGAGGCCCACGGCAGCTCGACCGGCTCGAGGGCGGACAGGCGGCCGGTGAAGAAGCGCTCGGCGCGGGCCAGTCGCGCGCCCAGCGAGGTGAGCTGCGCGGCGGTGTCGTCGTCGAGCAGGGGCAGGCGGGCACTGCGCGCGATCCCGAGACGGGCGACGACGTCGTCGACTCCCAGGTCGTCGCCGGCGAGCGTGGTGAACGCCGTGAGCGCCAGCGAGGCGTCACCGGTGGCGACCACGATCTCGCCGTCGACGTCGATCACCTCACCCGGTTCGCCGATCTCGTCGCGGAGCTCGACCCGGGTGACCACGGCCGCGCCGGCCGGCGTGACGATCGTGGGCGATCCGAGCGGGTTCGCGTAGCGGCCGAAGTCGAGGGCACGCACGAGACGGTCGAGCTCGGCGGCCGGACGGCGCCAGTCGAGGCGGCACAGCACCGGCGGCCGGTCGTTGCGTCGGTAGGTGGTGCGCGGCGACGACAGGTCCTGCGGGGTGCGGCGCACGGTGCCGGCGACGAGCTCGTCGACCAGCTCGGCGAAGGTGTCGATCGCCGCCTCGAAGTTGCGGGTGTTGATCGACAGCGAGGTCTCGGCCGGGGCGACGTCGAACAACCGCTGCTTGAACACGTCGCCCTCGTCGACACCGCTGGTGATCTCGTGCCACGAGATGCCGTAGGTGGTCTCGCCGTTGAGCAGTGCCCAGGCCGGCGCGTTCAGGCCCGCGTACGCGGGGAGCGGCCCGTCGTGGAAGTTGATCGCGCCCCGCGAGGGCAGCGAGAGCGCCTCGTCCGGGAGGATCGCGAGGTGGGTGATCGCGAACAGGTGGTCGACGGCGGTGTCCCGGAGCGCCTCGACCCAGCCGTTCGTCGCCGCGTCGTGCAACGGCAGCCCGAGTCGGCGCGCCCAGTCGGACACCCGCGACCCGCCCGACACCACTGCGACCACCTCGTGCCCCCTCGAGCGGAGCAACTCGCCGCACTCGACGAGCAGGCTGTCCGCGCCGATCAGCACGCAACGCAAGGACACAGCAGCATCGGCACCAGAGGTCATCGTCATCTCGTCCGCTCTGTCAGGGGCCGGGAAGCCCGTGGAATGGAATTCTACGGACTCCTCGGAGGCCGGCGACAGGGTCCTATCGGCACTGTTCGTGCTGCTCTTGACCCTCCGGCGCGCCGACGGTGACAGCGCGGGCCCCGGCTGGCGGATGGTCCGGACCGATGTCACACCCCGGTGGTCGGGAGCGCCTCGCTGTGCGTGGCCGCTCGCGCGGTGCGCGCGATTTCGGGACGATCGCGCCACCCGAGCGGTCCGTGCGGCACGATGGGGACGTGCCCCCGGTCCCTGCGCTCGCCTCGCTCCCCCGTCCGGGTGAACGTCGACTCGCCGTCCGGGTCACCGCCGACGCGATCCGCAACCTGCGCTCCGGCCACCCCTGGCTGTTCGACGGCTCGATCACCTCGGTGAACCACGAGGGCGCCCCCGGCGACCTCGCCGTGGTGTTCGACGACCAGCGCCGCTTCGTCGCGATCGGCCTGTGGGACCCCGCCTCGCCGATCCGCGTGAAGGTGCTCCACCAGGGCCGGCCCACCACCATCGACGCCGACTTCTTCCGGGCACGCCTCACCGACGCGCTGGCCCGGCGGGCACCGCTGATCGCACCACCCGTCACCGATCCGCCCACCCCGCCCACCACCGCGTACCGGGTGGTGCACGGCGAGAACGACGGGCTGCCCGGCGTGGTGATCGACCGCTACGGCCACGTGCTCGTGATGAAGCTCTACACCGCGGCGTGGATCCCGCACCTGCACGACCTCGTGCCCGCCGTGCGCGAGGTGGTGCCCGCCAGCTCGCTGGTCCTCCGGTTCTCACGCGCCGCACTCGACGCCGACCTGCACGGGCTCACCGAGGGCATGACCCTGGCCGGCCCGGAGATCCGCGACCCCGTGCCCTTCCTCGAGCACGGGTTGCGCTTCGAGGCCGACGTGGTGCACGGGCAGAAGACCGGCCACTTCCTCGACCAGCGCGACAACCGGATCGCGGTCGGTGCGCGCGCCGCGGGCGCGAGGGTGCTCGACGTCTTCTGCTGCAACGGTGGCTTCGGGGTGCACGCCGCAGCCGGCGGGGCACGCTCGGTGCTGAGCGTCGACTCCAGTCCGCACGCGATCGAGGCCGCCGTGGCCAACATGGCCCGCAACGCCGATCGGCCCGCCGTGGCCGCGTGCCGCCACGAGACGATCGTCGGCGACGCGTTCGAGGTCCTCGAACAACTCGGCGCCGAGCGCCGCCGGTTCGACGTCGTCGTGGTCGATCCGCCGTCGTTCGCGTCGAACGCCGCCGCGGTGCCCCGGGCGATCGCCGCGTACGAGCGGCTGGCCTCGCTCGCCGCGCCGCTCGTCGAGATCGGCGGGCTGCTCGTGTCCGCCTCCTGCTCGTCGCGGGTGAGCACGATCGACCTCGTCCGAG
>Ga0315901_10005015_pt1 | contig 16248 bp, 15 predicted proteins | sample LakEriMetagenome_10_FD_203761 | JGI IMG/M metagenome (GOLD analysis project Ga0315901, IMG submission 203761) | Freshwater fungal communities from buoy surface, Lake Erie, Ohio, United States - Buoy 2 MA116 | ecosystem: Environmental > Aquatic > Freshwater > Lake | place: USA: Lake Erie, Ohio...
AATCAATCTGTCCTGACATTGGAATAATGATGTTTTTGGTGGCAGCCTGGACCCAAGCCTCAGAAAGTCCCGTTGCCTCCGTACCCATCACAATCGCAGAAGCTTTACAGTAATCAACAGCGTCATACGGAACAGAAGCACCAAGATAGGTGCAGTAAATTTGTGTTTTGTTTTTCTGAAGAAAATGGATGGCAGATAATGAATCTGTCACTGCTACGGGAATAGTAAATAAAGTGCCAAGAGATGAACGCACCACATTTGGATTGTAAATGTCTGTCCGGTTGTCGCATATAATGACCCCGCTAACCCCCGCAGCATCGGCTGTCCTTAATACCGCGCCAAGATTCCCCGGCTTTTCAACAGCTTCAAGAACTATAAAAAGCGATTTGTCGTTGACCATAAGGTCATCAAGACTATGCGACCTCATCCCGGCAACTGCAAGCAAACCACCTGAACTTTCACGTATGGCCAGCTTTGAAAAGATACTTAAGGAAACATTCCATTCCGGAACATTAAGACTCTTTGCAAGTTGATCTGATGGCTGAAGATCAGGGCATCTTACGAAGTACTCAATCTTATATCCTGCCTTGATGGCAAGTTCAACCTCCTTTAATCCTTCAATGATAAATAATCCGCTTTCTCGTCTTTCCCTCGGTTTTTCAAGAGATAATACTTCCCTGACTTTTGGGTTTGAGGTACTCGTAATTATAACTTCTCTGTTCACCCGGCAAAGGTATGGATATTCATCCTCCCGTTTTTACTCACAATGGTTTCTCTTCTCTTGGGTATCTTTGAAAAAAATTTTTGCTTGGAACCTTTTACCATTCCTGTTTACGCGCCGTTGTCATGGAAAGACTATGAACTGATTGACAGCGGTTTTGGTCAGAAGCTTGAACGATTTGGCAGCCATACGCTTATCCGTCCTGAACCACAGGCAATATGGAAGCCGGGACTTCCTCAATCCATTTGGACAGAAAAGGCAACAGCCCGATTTGACAGAGAACAAAAAGAACATTACCGCTCTACCGATGAGATCTCCGGAGGCTGGAAAAGAAATAAATCTATGCCTGAATCCTGGCAGGTTGATTACACCTACAGTGACCGGTTTTCCATGAAATTACGACTTGCCCTGACAGGCTTTGGGCATGTGGGTGTTTTTCCGGAACAAGGTTCAAACTGGAACTTTATGTGGGATGCACTTACAAAGTGGAAATCAAAAAATTCAGGAGTCCCCAGAGTCCTAAACCTTTTTGCATACACAGGTGCAGCATCTGTTGTCTGCAGAATGGCAGGAGCGGAGGTTACCCATGTGGATGCATCAAGACCGGGCCTTAACTGGGCCAGTCAGAACATGCAGTTAAACCAACTTGATAACATCCGTTGGGTCTATGAAGATGCACTTAAATTCGTAAGAAGAGAGGCCCGTCGCGGAAACCGTTATCATGCTATAATCATGGACCCCCCGCCTTATGGTCGCGGTCCTGAGGGAGAAAAGTGGACGCTTCATGAGAAACTTGATGAACTCGTTGGCCAGGCCCATCAGCTGATGGCGCCCGATCCGGCCTTTTTTGTTATGAGCCTGTATGCTGTCGGATTGTCATCTCTTGCGGGCCTGAATGTGGTTAAGTCTTACTTCAATTCAGGCAGAATTGAGTCCGGTGAATTTTTTCTTAACAGCACTGCAGGACAGGGATTGCCGATGGGGACCTTTTTGCGGATAGATACCCTCTGATTACAGGGTATATTTCAACCGGACGCATACTCTTCAGTCTTTTGTCATTACCTTTGCGGCCTGTTTTAAAAGAATCGCATTTTTTATTGAATTTATGGAGGTTGAAAAGATCCGGAACATCGCAATTATTGCCCACGTCGACCATGGAAAGACCACTTTGGTTGACAAACTGCTTCATGCAGGTCAGCTCTTTAAGGCACACGAGAATCCGGGTGAACTCATCATGGACTCAAATCCGCTTGAACGTGAACGTGGAATCACCATCCTGGCGAAAAACGTTTCCGTTCGCTATAAAGATTACAAGATCAATATTATCGATACACCCGGCCACAGCGACTTTGGTGGAGAGGTAGAGCGTGTTCTCAATATGGCCGACGGATGTCTGTTGCTGGTGGACGCTTTTGAAGGTCCAATGCCTCAGACCAGATTTGTACTTCAGAAGGCATTGCAACTTGGCCTCAAGCCAATCGTGGTAATCAATAAAGTAGATAAAAAGAACTGCACACCGGACGAAGTGCATGAGCAGGTATTTGACCTCATGTTTGCACTTGATGCCAATGAGGATCAGCTTGACTTCCCTGCCTTCTACGGGTCTGCAAAACAGGGATGGATGAGCGCAGACTGGAAAAATCCGGCTACAGATATTACGGCGTTGCTGGATGGAATAATCAAATACATTCCTGCTCCTAAAACCGAGCAGGGTACACTGCAAATGCTGATTACTTCACTCGAATATTCCTCATACATCGGAAGGGTGGCAATCGGACGGGTGCACAGGGGAGAAATTAAAGTGGGTCAGCCCGTAGTGCTCGTGAAAAGAGACAATGGCATCATTGTCAAAACACGCGTTAAAGAATTATATGTCTTCGAAGGATTTGAAAAGCAGAAAGTAGAGTCTGTAAAAGCCGGAGAGATTTGTGCAATCGTCGGACTTGAAGGTTTTGAAATTGGTGATACAGTCACGGATGCTGACAATCCTCAGGCAATGAAGAGCATTGCAATTGATGAGCCCACCATGAGCATGATGTTCACCATCAACAATTCACCCTTCTATGGAAAGGAAGGTAAATTTGTTACTTCCAGGCATATCAAAGACAGACTTGATCGTGAGCTTGAGAGAAATCTTGCCCTGAGGGTAGGTGATACAGGCTCCGCTGATTCATTTCTGGTCTTTGGCCGCGGCGTACTTCATCTCTCTGTCCTTATTGAAACTATGCGCAGAGAAGGCTATGAACTTCAGATTGGCCAGCCTCAGGTTATCTTAAGAGAAATTGATGGCGTCAGATGCGAGCCCATTGAAGAATTAACAATTGACTTGCCTGAGACTGATGCCGGTAAAGCCATAGAAACGGTTTCCATGAGAAAAGGTGAAATGACCAATATGGAGCCAAAATCTGACCGCATGATCCTTAAATTTCTGATTCCTTCCAGAGGAATTATCGGCCTCCGTAATTATCTGCTCAACGTAACCGCAGGTGAGGCTGTTGTAACTCATAGATTTAAGGACTACCAGCCTTACAAAGGAGAAATTCCCGGTCGCATCAATGGCTCACTCATCTCAATGGAACTTGGTGAGGCTATTCCATACAGCTTGCACAACCTGCAGGACCGAGGTAAATTTTTTATAGATCCGAATGAGCCTGTCTATGAAGGCCAGGTAATCGGTGAAAATAACCGCGGAGGCGATCTGGTGGTTAATGTTACCAAAACGAAAAAGCTTACCAACATCCGTGCTTCCGGTTCAGATGAGAAAATGAAAATTGCCCCTGCGATTAAATTTTCTCTTGAAGAGGCTCTGGAATATATTCAGGGTGATGAGTATGTAGAGGTTACGCCTAAATCAATCCGTCTGCGTAAAATTTTCCTGAACGAAACAGACCGCAAACGCGACCGTAACAAGGCTTAATTTTTTCCGGAAAATGCCCGGTTACTTGTTTATTAAGTTACCGCCGGTTTCATAATTTTATGAAAATGAACAGAGCACTTGCTTTTGTTTTGTCGGTCTTAACCTGCCTGGGCGCTGCTGCACAGCGGCCTGCTGACAATGTCCTTTCAAGAATGGGACAGGAAGCTCAGGAACTTATGCAGCAGGAAAAGTTTTCTGAAGCGCTCGTTGTCTATGACCGGATTGTCGCACTTACAGGTCTTAAAACGGGAGAAGACCATCAGATACTTTACAGACGCTCCATCTGCAAATACTATCTCGGAAAGTTTGAAGAGGCACTAATGGACATTGACTCCTTCATGCCCTTTAACCCCGGAAGTTCAACCCCTTATGTTTTAAGATCCTTTCTTCACAGAAATCTTGGTAATGGTGAGAAAGTAGTTTCTGACCTCAATCAGGCGCTCTCCATGAATACAGGTGAGCAGGATTCGGTTGACCTGATGAGATTCAGATCAACGGCACTTCTGAGCTTAAAGAGGTACAAAGAATCGGTGGAAGATATGAAGATTGCCATGAAGGAACGGACAGATCCTGAGGGTTTGAGTGTTCTTGCATTTTCCTACTTCAACCTGGGTGAAACTGAAAATGCAATTAACAGCGTGAACCGTTCAATTGAACTGGACTTTTCTTACCTGCCTGCTTATCTGTATGCCGCTTCGTTTTTACTGGATGCCGGCGAGAATCAAAAAGCACTTATTTATGCGCGTCTGGGAACTATGGCCGATGACACCTCCGATGCGGCATGGTTCTACGCAGGACTTGCTCTTGTTAATATGGATGACCCGGATCGGGGTTGCAAATACCTGAATAAGGCCTTTTATCTTGGAAATGATGATGCCGGCTATTATCTGTCTCAGCACTGCTACCCGACAGAAAATTGACCTTCAAGAGAAGAAATTGCCGTCTGACATATAACTTTGGACAATTAACCGCGTTTAAGATCAGGTTTGCAATTTCAATGAAAAGATCTCTGATTTTTCTTTTTACCACTTTTATGACGGCCGGATGCAGTATCGCGCCGGATCTTGTAGACCGTGTCAAAAATATGCTGGTTCAGACCTCAGCAGTTGAAAATATTAACTTCTCCAACTACGTAACCTTTGCAATCCCTTCCGATACACTTGGATTGCTCAGTAATGTTTCAGAAGATACGATCATCACAGGCAACTACGCCCGAGCGACAACTGAAAAAATCATTGAGGGAATGCTCGGTGGAAACTATGACAGAGTAGGAATTGATGAAGATCCTGACCTTGGCATAAATGCATTCATTCTGGATAATCAGGGCGTTTTTCAGTCCTATACCTACGCCGGTAATTTTGGTTATCCCGGTTACTTTTTCCCGGGATATAATGGTTTTGGTGGTCCCGGAGGTTTTGGCGGTTATTATGGTTATCCTCTTGTACAGAATTTTTCCTATCAGACCGGTACGATGGTCATTGAATTAGTTGACCTCAAAAACAGGACTCCTGACAATAAACTCCAGGTGGTATGGGTTGCCAGAATTGGAGATGTTTACACCTCCGATGATCCCCTTGGAAATATGGTGAAAGGCATCAGTCAGGCATTTGATCAATCTCCTTATTTGTCACGCTGAATTCTGATCATGAACAGATTTTCCGGCTTACGCTTTTTACTCTGTTTGTTTGTACTCTCTGTTCAGCCGGGTTTTGATATCAAAGCACAACAAATCGCAAACCCCGAATCAGCCCGCCCGGTAAATGCCTATTACGATAAGTTTTTTGGAGCAGGCCCTGTTGTTTCTTTCCCGTTGTCTAATAAAGAATTTATTGATAAGGTCGCTCTTCGTGGCGCGCGCTTCTTTTATCGTGAGCTGATCAATGATCGGGTTTCTGCCGGCTTTGATTTTTCATATGTTTCCTACAGTGATTATATCCCGCCGAGAGTCTATGTGAATGGCTTGCAGTCAGTGTATACCGACCTGTATAACAATGTTGACCAGTATGCCATAACGGTATCAGGTGAATACAATTTCAGACCGGAATCAAAGCTTATGCCTTTTGCAGGACTTGGCGGAGGTGCAGGCTATTCCATCTTCAATCTTTATTACAACATATACAGCGATTCAGACCGTAAATGGTCCGGCTTAATTCGCCCCTATGGTGGTGCAATGCTTAGATTCGGAAGCAAATCCTCCTGGGCATTCTTTTCAACGGTAAGCCTTGATCATGCCTTCGTAAAAGCACCTGATTATGACTATAATGGATTTTCTTCCCTAAATATTCAGGCAGGGCTCGTGTTTCTTGACTGGTAATAGGTGGATTTAATGACCCAACGGCTTATTTTTGCCATATGCCCGAACAGATCCTGATCCTGGACTTTGGTTCTCAATACACTCAGTTGATAGCCAGAAGGATACGCGAATTGAATATCTATTGCCGGATATTTCCTTTCAATCATATCCCTGAAATTACCCCTGATATCAAAGGAGTTATCCTTTCCGGAAGCCCTTGCTCCGTAAGAGATGATGGCGCTCCTGACATAGATCTGGCATCTTTCGGAAGTCTCCCTGTCCTGGGTATCTGCTACGGCGCTCAGCTTATCGCCCAAAAAACCGGTGGCTCTGTGATGGCCTCAAAGATCAGGGAGTATGGCCGGGCCCACCTCTCATCATTGGATCAGAACGACCCTTTGCTCTCAGGCTTGCCGGTGGATGACCAGGTATGGATGTCACACGGCGACACCATTACTGAAATCGGTAGTGATTTTGAAATTACCGCGAGCACGCCTTCTGTTAAGGTTGCCGCATTTAAAAACAAAGTAAGTCACCTGTACGGAATTCAGTTCCATCCTGAGGTGACACATAGTCTGCACGGTAAAGAACTTCTCAAAAATTTTGCAGTCAATATCTGTGGTTGCAAACAGGACTGGACGCCCGGTTTATTTGTTGAAAATACAGTAGAACAATTACGCCAACAGTTGGGCAACGACAAGGTTGTTATGGCCCTTTCAGGCGGTGTTGACTCCACTGTTGCAGCTGTTCTCATTCACAAAGCAATCGGGAGTGCGCTCAGCTGTATTTTTGTTGATAATGGTCTGCTCAGAAAGGACGAATTTAACCAGGTTCTGCACTCGTACAGTGATATGGGCCTCAACATTAAAGGAGTTGATGCGCGGACTAAGTTTTATAAAGCTCTCAAAGGTCTTACTGATCCTGAAGCAAAAAGGAAAGCAATAGGTAAAACTTTCATTGAAGTTTTTGATGAAGAATCACACCTGATTTCCGATGTCTCATGGCTCGGACAGGGAACCATTTATCCGGATGTAATCGAGTCAGTTTCAGTCAAAGGACCTTCAGCAACAATTAAATCGCACCATAATGTAGGAGGCTTGCCTGAGCGAATGAAACTCAAAATTGTTGAGCCGCTTCGAACTCTTTTCAAAGATGAAGTAAGGAGGGTAGGGCATAGCCTTGGAATTGATCCGCTGATACTGGGCAGACATCCTTTTCCCGGCCCCGGACTTGGAATCAGAATCCTTGGCGATATCACCGATCAAAAGGTTCAGCTGCTGCAGGAGGTTGATTACCTCTTCATCAATGGTTTGAAAAAATCAGGGCTTTATGAAAAAGTCTGGCAGGCAGGAGCGATCCTTCTGCCAATACATTCCGTTGGTGTAATGGGTGATGAAAGAACATATGAACAGGTGGTTGCACTCCGGGCTGTTGTCAGTGTAGATGGAATGACTGCCGATTGGGCCCATCTGCCATTTGAATTCTTAAGTAACATCTCATCTGAGATTATCAATAAAGTGAAAGGTGTCAACAGGGTGGTATATGACATCAGCAGTAAACCTCCATCAACCATAGAATGGGAATAAGCATATGAGGCTACTGTGTATCCTGTTTTTTTTCGTGACTTTCCTTCAAGGAGGATTTGCGCAGGATTTTAAATCAAGGTACACCTATGCGAAGGAACTTTTTGATGAAGGAAAGTATTCACTCTCCTCTGAGGCTTTCAAACCGCTCATGGTGTATGATCAGTCTAATCCTTACACTGAATATGCTGCCTTCTATTATGGTTTGAGTACGCTTAAAGAAAATTTCAAAACTCTTGCCAAGAGCACCTTTCTGGGTATTGAGCAGAATTATCCGAACTGGAACCAGATTGATGAAGTGCGCTACTGGTTGGCCTTCATTTACTTTGAGCAAGGGGAGTATTTCCGCGCGATGGAAAAGCTAAGTCTGATCCGGCAGGATAAGGGGCAATCCCGAATGAAAGAAGCTTACCTCAGCCGCATAAAGGATCCCGAAATTCTCAGGATGCTGCTTGAAGATTTTCATGATCCTGTAGCCGCTAAGCTTCTGATCGGCACATTGCTTGCTCAACAAAGGGAAGAGACCATTGCGGAAGCAAAACGACTCATGGGGACTTACAATTTCAGCGAGAGTTTGTTTGATATTCCGGAAACAGTAAGAACAACAGATAACTACCGGGTCGCTGTTCTATTTCCTTTCCTTGCTCAAACCCTTGAGCCAACGCCTGCGACCAAGCGCAATCAGTATGCACTGGATCTGTACCTTGGAATGAAACTTGCCACTGATAGTCTTGCGGAAGCAGGGATCCCTGTTGAACTGGCACTTTATGATACCGAACGCAATCCTGATCGCGTACGAGAAATACTCGGTCGTCCCGAACTTAAATCAGCCGATGTTATTGCAGGACCTCTTTTTAATGATGAAATCAAGCCGGTCCGGGAGTTCTCTGCAACAACAAAAATCCCGATGGTTCATCCGGTAAGCAATAGCCCTGAATACCTGACCGGGAATCCGGATGCCTTACTGTTCCAGCCATCATGGATAACAACAGGCAAGAGAAGTGCGGAACACCTCGCGTCGCTGGGAATAAAAAAACCTTGTGTGATTTTCTATGAGAAAACTGTTCGGGACTCAACCATTGCCCATGCATTTAAGGCTCGCGCCGGTGAGCTTAAAATTCCGGTGGTGCTGTTCAAAGAGGTTACAAGGGAGACCTCAGCAACCATAAGTTCAATTCTTACCACTCCGGTTAAGTATGACAAATGGAGAAATCCCGTAGAGTTCAAGCTAAAAAAAGACAGTCTCGGCAGCATTTTTGTTGCCAGCGATTCTGAGTTGATTTTCACCAAAGTGATTGCAGCGGTGGATGCCCGCGATGATGACACCATTATAATGGGGCAGGAAACATGGCTTGAAAAACCGGGTATGGACTGGATAAAATTTGAATCACTTCATATTACCCTTGCAGCTCCCAATTTTCACAACTTGTTCTCACCGAATTACAGGAGGTTTGAACAAAGATATTTATCGGCTCATTACGCGGCCCCGGGATTATATGCCCGCATTGGTTTTGAATTCATGATGTTCCTCGGCCATCATTTAAGATCATCCGGCGGAACCGGACTTAAAGAAAAGATATCTTCATCAGGTCCTGTTGAAGGGTTCCTTTCAGGTGGATTCAACTTCCGGGGTGCCTCAGATAATCAGGTTATCCCTTTTATAATGTTTAAGGATGGTGCCCTTGTCAGGGTCAATTAGATTCTTCAGTTGAAACTGATAGAAGTTTGATGCCTTTTCAATAAATTTAAACTTTCTATTTTTCATGAAAAGGCTTCTGTTGCTCGTAATCTTTATTCTTCCCTGTTTTGTCGGCGCCCAGAACCGTCAAAGTACAGATTTGCCGGATTCCACTTCGAGAAAAGTAGTTTACGACCGCCCGGATAAAATCAGGCGGTTCTTTTTTGGATTACAGCCTGTATATGCAGATGCTTTTGCATCCGGCGTTAATGCAGGATTTGGCCTCGAGGCATTCTACCTTCCCAAACAAGGCAAAGCAGATTTCCGGGCTTCGCTCAGGCGACCTTATTCAACAAAATTCTTCGATCAGACAGCGGACGATATGAATAAGAATTCCGGAACGCTGAATGAATCTGTTCGATTCATGTGGTTTGAAACCGGAGTAAATTTTCATCTCAGCGATGAAATCAAATCTTCTGTCGTCAAGGTCGCTTTGGTGAAAAATGAAAAATCATCATCACAGATGCAGTGGCCTGCTGCCCGCACTGTTTTAATCCCCGGTAATGTAAGAACCATAAAAGGTATTCGTGCAGGCTTTGCTGCCTGGCGGTCTGCTGTTGATGTTACCCGGATTTTAACCGAGCAGGGTTCAAGAAATGCAGATGTTGCACTTCCTGAGGAACTGCTTGATCAGGATGGCAACGCAACCCCATTTATTATTTTCAGCAACCTCTACACAAGATCTTTCTATGCCGGCCTGAGCTATACCCGGATTCAGAATCAATCTGTTTTGTTTAATGACTATCAGACTGCTGTTAATGATAAAATTTTAAATGCTTATGTTGATTTCATGTATGCACCATGGATGAGTCTCGATGAGGCTGCCTATGGTCTTACTACCTATGAACTGTTGCCTGTTGAATTCAATAAATTTGGATTTAGACTTGGTCTGGATGTTAAATCCAACCGCAAGTTGGGCTGGAGTTATGGCGCTGAAATCGGAAGCAGACCGGCACCTTCCAAAAGCACTTCCTTTTTTCTGTTGAAAATAGCTGTCCCTGTCTTTGCAGGCTACCTGGTAAACCGGGACTGAGACTACAATCCGGATTCATGGATATTCTGATCAGGAACATCTCTTCTTTGTTTCAGACAACTGCAGGTACTGAACCTGTAGGAGGACAGAAGATGGGAGAGACTCCGTTCGTATCAAATGCATTTCTCTACATAAGCAACGGATTAATTCATTCCTTCGGTCCCGATGAACAGGCACCTTCGGTAAATTGTGAAGTGATTGATGCAACCGGTCGACTGGTTCTTCCCGGTTTTATAGATTGCCATACACATCTCATTTTTCCTTCAAGCCGCGAAAATGAATTTGTATTGAAAATCAAGGGCGCATCCTATGCAGACATAGCGGCAGCAGGAGGTGGAATTCTTAACAGCGCTGTGGCATTAAAGCGGATGTCGGAAGATGAGCTGTTTGAAAAATCTTTTTTGAGATTAAAGGAAATTATCAAATCAGGAACTGTGGCCGTTGAAATAAAAAGCGGCTATGGTCTGGATACCGAACAAGAGATTAAAATGCTTCGTGTTGCACGAAGGTTGGGTAACGTTGCCGGTATTCCGGTTAAAACAACCTTCCTCGGCGCTCATGCTGTTCCGGCCGGAGTTTCTAAAAGTGATTACATCTCGATAATAAAAAATGAGATGATACCTGCGGTTGGTTCAGAAGCCCTTGCAGATTTCATTGATGTATTTTGTGAGCAAGGATTTTTCACTCCGGATGAAAGTCTGGATGTGCTCACAACAGGTAAAAAATATGGAATGATTCCTCGTATTCATGCCAACCAGCTAAGCCGTTCCGGAGGTGTGCAGACTGCCGTCAAGGCAGGTGCTGTAAGTGCAGACCACCTTGAACAAATGGAATCAGAAGATATTGAGCTCCTTAAAGCAGGTTCTGTGATGCCTGTCGCTTTGCCGGGGGCTGCATTTTTTCTGAGACTTCCTTATACGCCGGCAAGAGAAATCATCCGACATGGACTGCCTGTTACAATTGCATCAGATTATAATCCGGGCAGTTCACCCTCAGGTAACATGATGTTTATGTGGTCACTGGCCTGCATAGGTATGCGTATGACTCCTGAGGAAGCCCTAAACGCCATGACTATAAATCCGGCTTTTGTTCTTGGGCTCTCTCATTCACATGGATCTGTTCATCCGGGTAAATCAGGCTCCGTTATTATTACCCGGCCATTCTCCTCACTTGCCTGCTTGCCGTATCATTATGCAATGCCTGCCATTGAAAAAGTTATTGTTGCAGGAAGGCCTGTATTCTGAATTCAAATTATGACCTCCCCCGATATATCAACCCTTATCAGAAATGTACCCGATTTCCCTAAACCGGGAATACTTTTCAAAGACATTACCCCGCTGCTTCAGTCGCCGGAAGCCAGGAAAAAGGTCATTCATTTGATCCGTCAAAGATTTGAAAGTGAAAACATTGAAGCAGTAGCCGGTATTGAGGCCAGAGGATTTCTGTTTGGTGTACCGCTCGCAGATGCTTTGGGTGTGCCCTTTATTCCTGTCAGAAAGCAAGGTAAATTGCCATATGACCGAGTCTCTGAAAGTTATGCACTCGAATATGGTCATGCGACTATTGAAATTCATAGTGATGCTGTAAAGACAGGTCAACGCGTGTTGATTCACGATGACCTTCTTGCCACCGGCGGAACATGCATGGCGGCTGCTGCGTTGCTTGTGAAACTCGGCGCAATCCCGGCAGGATTTTCTTTTCTGATTAACCTTTCTTTCCTGGATGGGGCTGAAAAAATAAGGAACAGGTTTCAACAAACTCCTCATTGGCTCGTTCAATATTAACCATGGAAACTCTGCCCGCTTTCCCTCTTCATTTGCTGCCCATTCCCGGGGAATTACTTCCGCTCCATATTTTTGAACCCAGATACCGTCAGTTGCTTTCAGATGCTGAAGAATCGGATATGGAATTTGTGCTATTCCCTAATGGTGATATCAACCCTCTTAAGTTTGGTGCAATCCTTAAACTTGAACAGATCATCAGGAAATTCGAGTCCGGAGAATCAGATATTATTGTCCGTGCTGTTGATTTCTGTGTCGTTCATGAATTAAGTCCCTTCTACAAACAGAAACTCTACCCGGGCGCTATAATTACACGGAAGGGCTTGGATACCAGAAAAAATCCCGGTATCAGCCTGATGCTTGAGTTCACGGACTGGCAACAGCAAATTAAGAAGCCCCGAATCAGCAGCAGCATATCTATCTTCAATATAGCTGCAGCACTTCAGCTTACCCTCAAGGAGAGAATCAGGTTTGCTGCCTTGTCAGAAAACGGGAAGCAAAGATTTTTAACAGGAATGATCAGATTTGAAAAAGTGATCCTCCGTGCGGAGGAATATTCAAAAAGAATTTATCACCTGAACTGATTTGCAGCAACATTAATCAGAAAGCTGATCGTATCTATATGGTCTGCATAGTCTTTTACTGTTGGATACTGTGCCATGCCATGCGGAATGGTTCCCGGTAATATTTTTCCGGTAATGCATTGCAACTGATCTTTATTAGCCTCCGCCCACCTTATTACCTCTTCGTGGGTTTTATACCGGCAGTAATGGATAACACTTACTGGAGAACCTGCGAGATCAGATTCACGCAATATGCAAAACCCTGTATCTGTAAATGGCTGCAGATCCATCAGCAGTAGGGTGCGCTGATAGGTATAGCTGTTAGCATATTTATGATGCTCCAGAATCTGGTTCATTGGAAATAGCGCGCGAGTGATTTTTTCAAGCGGATAATCCTCGGGCATAAAAATTAATGACACATTCCGACAACCAAGACCAAAATAACTCATCACATCTTCTGCAAGTCCTGATAATTCTGATTCTGTTTCAGAGCCTGTTAAAACTGCAGCCGAATTGCGGTTCTTTCTAAGCAGCAAGGGGCGGTCCTTGAAATAGTATTCAAAATATCTGGCCGTGTTATTACTTCCTGTGGCAATGACAGCATCTGTTTCTCCGATCCGGTCACAAAAGTGAATCCTTGCTTCCCAGGCAGGGTTTATTTTTTTTAATTCCTCTGCAATCAGTGGCATCAACACCGAGTCCTGAGCGCTCAGCTTGGCATTCAAAATGTTTCCGCTTGTAAGTACAGAAAGAAAATCATGAAAACCTGCCAGTGGAATATTACCGGCCATAACAACACCTGTTGAGATCGGTTTGTTGTTTAATAATTCATACGAGTTAAGCCAGTCGGTAAGTACATCCGGATTCAGCCAGCCGGCAACTCCATTAATGGCACGCTTCACATTTTCAGGTGTAAACCATGCATTTGAATAAAATGCTTTTTCAGAGAGTTCGGATTGCACTTCCGGATTCCTCAGCCATTCTCCTAAACATGAAAAGTCCTCAATCCTTTCAACAGTTGTCATCCCCTTCATTATCCTGAATCTTTACTTTATGGCAATTGGTCGGAATTTCTGTACAGTCCGCTCTCAATATTTTTGAATTCCTGCGACTGTCTTATTTTTGCTGTGAAATTACTCATTCAAAAAGGAAAATGGCTATTAAAATCACTGAGGAGTGTATCAACTGCGGAGCTTGTGAGCCTGAATGCCCCAATACTGCCATCTATGAAGGCGGAAGGGAGTGGACCTGGGCAGGAGGGACTGCACTGACTGAAGTTCAGCTTGAAGATGGTTCAAGCCTGAATGCCAACGAAAAGCAATCCCCGGTATCCCCTGAGTTTTATTTCATAGTCTCCGGAAAATGCACTGAGTGTACCGGATTTCATGAAGAGCCCCAGTGTGCCGCCGTTTGTCCGGTGGACTGTTGTGTACCTGATCCGGATTATGTTGAGTCCAAAGACGAACTGATGGCTAAAAAAGCCTGGCTTCATAACGAAACCCTCCAGGGTTAATGCATTCTGGATCTTTTTATAAGATAGGCCTGCAGCACTGATTCAAATCCCTTTCTTATATCTGAGCGTATCAGATCAATACGAAGTTCATGACATCGTATTGAAATTTCTTTGTGAAGTTCGTTGAGCCTTTCACGAATACCGTCTCTAACCTCAGCCGGATTCATTCTGATCTTTTCTCCGGTCTCAAGATCAGTAAATTCATGTGGCCTTCCGGCGAATTCAAATTCATCTTCTGTTGCTCCGTCATATACATGAAACAAGAGCACCTCATGCTTGTTATGTTTAAGATGCTGAAGAGCTTTAAAAACTTCTGAAAGGTCTGCGGAGGTCTCAAACAAATCTGAGAAAATAATGATCAAAGAACGACGATGTACTTTTTCTGCGATTTCATGCAGTACCCCGGTAGCATTGGTTTTACCACCGGCCGGCAGATTTGTACCTGAGTATTGATCAAGAACAGAATAAAGTTTGTCAAGTCCTGACCGGCTTGATTTCACCGGGGTCAGCGCACAGATTTTATCATCAAAAACGCAGACACCGGAAGCATCGCGCTGCCGGTGCAGCAACCATGCAATGGCGCCCGCCGACTGAATGCTGAAGTTGAGTTTGCCACGGTCGGGCAGGGGATAATGCATGCTGCGTGAGGCATCAATGAGCATCATGCACCGCAGATTGGTCTCTTCCTCATATTGTTTGGTAAACAACCGGTCCGTTCTTGCAAAGACCTTCCAGTCTACATGCCTGGTGCTTTGCCCGGGATTATATAACCTGTGTTCTGCAAACTCAACAGAAAATCCATGGTACGGTGATTTATGCAATCCTGTTATAAACCCCTCAACCAGTTGCCTGGAGAGGAATTCAATGCCCCTGACAGGTTTCCCTGCTTCAGAACTCATTAATGAATCTGCTGCCATCCCTCAAAACTAATGATGTTCGGCAAGCGTTCTAATTTGGATTCAAAATTTGTGGTGAGGTTTGCTCTTATCAGATTTAGTACTAAATTGGATTTAGTTTTTTCACCTAACCTAAACTATTGTCCTGTGGAAGATCACAAAAGTACCGGTAGAGAGGAGATTTATTCGCAAAAGGTGAAGGCCGGCAAGCGAATGTACTTCTTTGATGTAAAAGCCACCCGCAACAACGATTACTACATCACCATCACCGAAAGCAAAAAACGATTCAATCATGATGGGGAAGGCTTTACTTATGAAAAACATAAAATCTTTTTATACAAAGAGGACTTCAATAAATTTCTGGAGGCAATCAATAATATCGTAGGCCATGTTAAAACAGAGCTTATGCCTGGTGTTGATTTCTCCCAGTTTGATCAACCCAGAGAAGCCGAAGACGACGGGTTCAATGCTGCCCCGCCAAGGTGGGAAGACTAAGAGCACAGTTTCATTACTGCATTAATTCTTTTTACTCTGATCATACTCATCATACCCGGCATAAAGCCGGGTTTTTTATTTTGAAAGAATTATGACCTGACTTTTGTCATATTTTTTAGACAAAGCCATGAATCCCCATTGAAAGATTCGGTTCACCGATGACTTCAAAGGTTTTAATATTGAGCCACTTATGAATTAGGTTCAGATCGGGTTTTCACAAAGTAGGTTAGGGGCTGTTTTTTGACTTCAGGAGGTATTTTTTCTCCGGGATAAATTCCGGTCACTTTTTTGGTTTTACCATGGCTCAGAAAATAGTTCCCAAATGGGAAAATAAATTTGAAAAAATGCCTTTGCCGTGTACTTTTGTGGCACTTTGATCATAAAACCGCACACCTATTCCTCATGAAGATAAAGTACCGAGTGCATGGACTGAATAAACTGAGTTTATGGTTTGTTTTTGTCCTTTTAAGTGTTGCCGGCCGGGCCCAGGAAATTTCATCTGATCCGGCTGTAATTAAAGACGGAGAAACCCTCTTTAATGCCAATTGTAAATCATGTCACGCGGTCAAGCGAAAGCTGGTGGGACCCGCCCTGGCGGATGTGGAAAACAGAGCCCCTTCCATTCAGTGGCTTAAGGAATGGATAAGGAATCCTGCAAAGGTTATCGCAAGTGGCGATGAGTACGCCAATAAAATTTATAATGAATATCAGAAGG
>Ga0315901_10005029_pt1 | contig 16229 bp, 15 predicted proteins | sample LakEriMetagenome_10_FD_203761 | JGI IMG/M metagenome (GOLD analysis project Ga0315901, IMG submission 203761) | Freshwater fungal communities from buoy surface, Lake Erie, Ohio, United States - Buoy 2 MA116 | ecosystem: Environmental > Aquatic > Freshwater > Lake | place: USA: Lake Erie, Ohio...
GCAACCGGTCACGGAACGCCTCCGCCGTCAGACCACGCCGGACCGCCTCCGACACGAGCTCGGCCTCCATCGCGACCAACTGCGGGCGGAGTGCGGCCGGGAGCGACGCCACGGCCGAGGTGAACGCGTCGAGGTGCTCGACACCCAACTCTCCACGTGTGATCGCTGCGGTCAACGCTGGCGCCGTCACGGCGGCCCGAGCGCGCTTGGTCGCCTTCACCGCCGCAGCCACCGAGCGGCCCGTCGCACGCGCCGTCACCACATCCGGATCGACCCCCGACCCCGGTTCGTCCGCGAGCGACTCGAGGCGTTGCAGCAGACGCAACTCGACCGACTGCAACCAGCGCAGCACCACGGTCAGATCCGCCAACGCGGACGACACCTCCGACACGGACGCCAGACCGGGATCGAGGCACGCCAACGACCACACCCCATCCACGGGAACCGCGACCGCGACACCACCTGCATCGGACATGCGAGCTCACCCCCTCCCACCGCCGCGGGACCGGACCGAACGAACACCTGGACCCCACCGGGTCGATCACTCCGGAACCCCACCCGGAACACCCACCAAGGTACCGAACACACGTTCGATCACCACCCCGCATCTGCGGGGATCTCGCAGCCCGGCGTGGGAGGCCCGGTCAGGTGAGCAGCGGAGCGACCTCGTGCGCGATCAGGTCGAGGTGGTCGAGGTCGGAGAGGTCGAGCACCTGGAGGTAGATCCGCCCGGCGCCACCGTCGCGCCAGCGACGGATCGTGGCGGCCACCTCCTCGACGGTGCCGGCCGCCCCGTTGCGGCGCAGCTCGTCGGGCTCGCGCCCGATGGCCGCCGCCCGTCGCACCACCTCGGCCTCGTCGCGGCCGGCGCACACCACGAGCGCGGCGCTGTACACCATCGGCTCGGTGCGTCCGATCTCGTCGCACGCCGCCCGGACGCGGTCGCACTGCGCCTGGAAGAACTCGAGCGGCACGAACGGGGTGTTGAACTCGCTCGCGTACCGCGCCGCCAGCCGAGGCGTGCGGGTGCGGCCGCCGCCACCGACCACGATCGGCAGCCGCGACTGGGCCGGCTTCGGCAGCGCGGGCGAGTCGACCACCGAGTGCACGCGGCCCTCGTACGTGAAGGTGTCGCCGATCGGGGTGCGCCACAGCCCGTCGACGATCGCGAGCTGGTCGGTGAGGCTGTCGAACCGCTCGCCGAGCGACGGGAACGGGATCGCGTACGCGGTGTGCTCCTGCTCGTACCAGCCTGCCCCCAGCCCGAGCTCGACCCGGCCGCCGCTCATCTGGTCCACCTGCGCGACGGAGATCGCGAGTGGGCCCGGGTGCCGGAACGTGACCGGGGTGACCAGCGTGCCGAGCCGGATGGTGCGCGTGTCGCGGGCGAGGCCGGCGAGCGTGATCCACGCGTCGGTGGGTCCGGGCAACCCCGAGGCGTCACCCATCTTCAGGTAGTGGTCGCTGCGGAAGAAGGCGCCGAAGCCGAGTTCCTCGGCGCGGCGGGCCACGGCGAGGAGCGTGTCGTACGACGCCCCCTGTTGGGGCTCGGTGAAGATGCGGAGGTCGGCGAGCTGCATGCGCCGACCCTACCCAGCACCCGACCCGTCACCCCGGGCCGTCACCCCGGGCCGTCACGTGCTGCGTCCGGTCAGCGCGACGCCGCGAGGAGCGGATCGTCGGCCACCGTGGCGACGGGCACCGGCTCCTCCACGGGGCGGGCCGTGCGGGCCAGCCGCACGCCGAGCGCGAGCGGCCCGGCGGTGAGCACGGCGGTGGTGACGAAGAGCAGGGCCGGGCCGCCGGCGGCGTAGAGCGGTGCGGCGAGGAACGCCACCGCCGCACCTGCCGTCGTGGCCGTGGCCTCTCCCAGGCCCTGCGCCGTCGCCGCGCGACGGCCGGGCACCGCCCACCCCATGGCCGCCGCACCGGCGGCGCCCACCAGGGTCTGGCCGCCCGACTCGAACAGGCCGATCACCACGATCACCATCGGCACTCGCACGAACCCGTAGGTGAGGATGACGGCGACGTTGGCGGCGCCGCCGAGCGACGCGGCACGGAACGGGCCGAGCCGGTCGACCGTACGCCCCGCCCACGTCGCCAGGAACATGCTGGGAATCGCGAACGCCATCAGCGCGGCGCCGACCAGCCAGTCGCTCGAGCCGAGGTCGACCAGGAACCGGGGGAACAGCGCGTCGTAGGCGCCGATCGGCACGAAGAACGCCGTCATCACCAGCGCCGCCGCGATCACCGAGCGGTGCCGCAGCAGCCCGAAGCCCGATGCCAGCGAGTGGTGCGGAGTGTCCGCGGCCTGCCCGACGCGACCGAGACCGGCCGTGCTGCGCACCTCGCGGGAGGCGAACGCCGGCACGCCGGCGAGCAGCGTGAGGGCACCCGCCACCCACAGGGTCGGCAGCACGCCGAGCCACACCTTGCCGGCGACGGCGAGCAGCGGACCGAGCGCCATGCCCGCGAGCTCGATCGCCTGGAGCCGTCCGATGTGACGTCCTGGTGCCTCGGGCCAGCGGCGCACGATCAGGCCGATCGCAGCGGGCGTGAACGCGCCGTAGGCGAGCCCGGCGCCGATGCGGCCGGCGATGAACCAGTGGATCGAGTCGCCGACGGCGTACACCACCGTGGAGAGGGCCATCATCACGATCGCGCCGTTGATCACCCACCGCTCACGGCCGCGGTCGGCGTGAGGCGCGATCAGGGTCTGCGCGACCAGGGCGGCGACGAAGCCCGACGCGGCGATCCAGCCGAGTTGGGCGGTGGAGATGCCGGCGCGCTCCTGCAGGTCGGGCAACAGCGGGAACACCACCATGAACGACGCCGAGATGGCGAACGCACCGGCGTGCAGCGCGCGCTCGGAGGAGCGCTCGTGTTGACCACATGGCCAATACACTATTGGCCGTTCGGTCAATACGCAACCCGGGACGTAGGCTGTGCCCAGTGGCACGCATGCACCCCGAAGCTCGCCGGGCAGCGATCCTCGACGCTGCGGTCGCCGAGATCAGCGAGCGCGGATTCGCCCGCACGACCTCCCGCCACGTCGCCGCCCGTGCCGGCGTGACCCACGGTCTGCTGCACCACTACTTCCCCGACCACGACTCGCTCCTCGCCGCCGCGTTCGAGAAGGTGGCGCTCGAGGAGATCGACGAGGTGAACGAGGCGCTCGCCGCCGACCTCGACCCGCTCACGCAGCTCCGCGAGGTCACCCAGCCCTACGGCCCCGGCGGTGGTCAGGAGGCCTACCGGTTCTGGCTCGAGGCGTTCGCCGAGGCGTACCACTCCGCGCAGCTGCGCGAGACCTCGCAGCGGCTGTCGCGCGCCTGGCACGAGCTGGTGGTCGGGATCATCCAACGCGGCGTGGCCGCCGGGGTGTTTCGCTGCGAGCACCCGCACGAGACCGCGTGGATGGTGGTGGCGCTGAGCGACGCCTTCGCGCTCCAGTGCCAGATCGGCTCGGCGCTGGCACCCCACGAGATGAACGAGGTGCTGTCGCGCCTCACCGAACGAGAGCTCGGCCTGCCGGCCGGTTCGCTGTCGGACGAACCCGCCTGACCCCGCGAACCGAACGCCGCGAACCGAACGCCGCGAACCGAACGCCGCGAACCGAACGCGGCGAACCGAACGCGGCGAACCGAACGCCGCGGTCCCTCGCCCCGATCGGCCCGCCGGAGCCGACCGAGGCGTGGGGGGTCCGGCGGTCCCGTCGTGCGACGCCGCCCGACACGCCGCCGATGGAACCTCCTGTGGAGTCCGGTCGGGGGCCGCCCGCCGCAGCGGCCCCCGACCGGCCTCGACCCCGCGGCCGCCGCCGCTCGACGCCCACGCCGCCGCGTGGAGGGGATGCGTCAGGGTCGATCTCGTGACGCACGAACAGCTGCCCGTGCGTCACGACCTCAGATGTCGCGCGGGCGACGCTGACGGCGCTCGCCCCCGAGGCGGAAGACCGCCTCGGCCGGTGCCGTGAGGGCGTCGGTGAAGGTCTCGACGGCACTGCGGCGCCCCCGGCGGTGGTGATCGCTCGTGCGGCTCTGGTGGTCGTCGTGGTTGCGCTTGGTGGACATCGTGGCTCTCCCGTTCCCCGCTCGGTGCCCGGCACCGAGTGACTTCCCCCATCGGGGGCTGCGTCCGGATCGCTCCGTCGGAACCCCTGTTCGGTGCGTTGGTACCGATGTGGTCACCGTAAGGACGAACCGTCGAGCGGTCCGTTACAGCGCTGACACAACGGAGGCGACCGTCGTCACACCGGCGCCACGCCGAGATCAGGGTTCGGGGTGTCGCGGCCGACCGGCGTCGCCCGGCGCCGAGTCGCACGGCCGTCGCAACCACACCGCGACGGGCCCGCCCGACCACGGCTCGCACCAGGCCTCCCACCCTCCCGGGACGAAGCACTCGGCGCGCTCCACCGCCCAGCCGGCGGCGGCGTCGGCCAGCTCCGCGAGCGGAGCGACCGCCACCACCTCGGCCGCACCGGGACGCGGCGCCAGACGTGCGAGCGCGGTCCACAGGTGCGTGCCCATCAGCAAGGGCCACTCGGCCGGCCACTGCAGCTCGGGCAGGTGGCTGCCGCGGCGGACGTTGCAGCGCCGGTGCGCGAGCCGGAGGTTGGCGAGCTCGCTCGACCCGCCGCGCGAGCGCGGCACGAGGTGGTCGACGGTGCCGCGTGCCGGGCTGTCGAGCGGTGCGTCGGGATCGACCTCGCCACCGCACAGCCAGCACGTCCAGCCGTCGCGAGCGGCGATCCGCTGCAGCTGCACGGGCGCTGACGGTACCGGTCGGGCGACGGACCTGGGCGGGTGCGGGGCCGGCCTATTCTCGGTACATGCGTACCGAGATTCTCGCCGACCTCGCCGCACGCAGCGCGGGGCTCGTGGCCGAGGGGCTGTTCAAGCGCGAGCGGGTGATCACGTCGCCGCAGTCGCCGCACCTCACGCTCGCCGACGGCAGCCGGGTGCTCAACCTCTGCGCCAACAACTACCTCGGTCTCGCCGACCACCCCGCGCTCGTCGACGCCGCCCAGCAGGCGCTCGACGACCACGGCTACGGCATGGCGAGCGTGCGCTTCATCTGCGGCACGCAGGACGTGCACCGTGAGCTCGAGGCGCGGCTCTCGACGTTCCTCGGCACCGAGGACACGATCCTCTACTCGTCGTGCTTCGACGCGAACGGTGGTCTGTTCGAGACCCTGCTCGACGAGCAGGACGCGGTGATCTCCGACGCGCTGAACCACGCGTCGATCATCGACGGCATCCGGCTGTGTCGTGCCCGACGCCTCCGGTACGACAACAACGACATGGCCCAGCTGGAGGCGCGCCTCCAGGAGGCCGTCGATGCGCGGTACCGGCTGATCGCCACCGACGGCGTGTTCTCGATGGACGGCGTGCTGGCCGACCTGCCCGCCATCTGCGACCTGGCCGAGCGGTACGGGGCGATGGTGATGGTCGACGACTCGCACGCCGTGGGGTTCACGGGCGTCGCCGGTCGTGGCACCCACGAGGCACTCGGGGTGATGGGCCGCGTCGACGTCATCACCGGCACCCTCGGCAAGGCGCTCGGCGGTGCCTCGGGTGGGTACACCTCGGGGCCGAAGGAGGTGATCGACTGGCTGCGCCAGCGCAGCCGGCCGTATCTGTTCTCCAACTCGCTCGCGCCGGTGATCGCCGCCACCACCCTGCGGGCCCTCGACCTGCTCGAGGAGGGCGACGGCCTCCGCCGGCAGCTCGACCGCAACGCCCGCCGCTTCCGCGAGGCCATGACCCAGGTCGGGTTCACGCTCGCGGGAGCGGGCCACCCGATCATCCCGGTGATGCTCGGCGACGCGAAGGTGGCGGGCGAGATGGCCGAGCGGCTGCTCGCCGAGGGGGTGTACGTGGTCGCCTTCTCGTACCCGGTGGTGCCGAAGGGTGCGGCTCGCATCCGCACCCAGATGTCGGCGGCGCACACCGACGACGACATCGACACGGCGGTCGCGGCGTTCACGAGGGTCGCACGAGCGATGGGGGCGCTGGGATGAAGGCGTTGGTGAAAGCGGCGGCGGAGCCCGGCCTGTGGATGCAGGACGTGCCCGAGCCCGAGCCCGGTCCGCGCGACGTGAAGATCCGGGTGCACAAGACCTCGATCTGCGGCACCGATCTGCACATCCGGCGCTGGGACGCCTGGGCGCAGGCCACGATCCCGGTGCCGATGGTGGTCGGCCACGAGTTCATGGGCGAGATCGCCGAGGTCGGCTCCGCCGTCGCCGGCCTCGAGGTCGGCATGCGGGTGGCCGGCGAGGGTCACGTCACCTGCGGGCACTGCCGCAACTGCAAGGCCGGTCGTCGCGAGTTCTGCCATCAGCACACCGGTGTCGGCGTCACCCGGCCCGGAGCGTTCGCCGAGTACGTCGTCATCCCGGCCGAGAACGTGTTCGTGGTGCCGCCGCACATCGGCGACGACGTGGCCGCGATCCTCGACCCGCTGGGCAACGCCACCCACACCGCACTGCGCTTCGACTGCGTGGCCGAGGACGTGCTCATCACCGGCGCCGGCCCGATCGGCGTGCTGGCCGCCGCGATCGCCCGCCACGTCGGGGCGCGCCACGTGGTGGTCACCGACGTCAACCCGTACCGGTTGGCGATGGCGGCGCGCCACGGGGCGAACCGGGTGGTCGACGTGCGCACGGAGTCGCTCGGGCCGGTGATGGCCGAGCTCGGCATGACCGAGGGGTTCGACGTCGGCATGGAGATGTCGGGCGCCGAGGCGGCGTTCAACCAGATGCTCGACGCGATGAACCACGGCGGCCGGATCGCGGTGCTCGGCATCCCGGCCGGGCCGATGACGCTCGACGTGAACGACGTGATCTTCAAGGGACTCGAGGTCCAGGGCATCTACGGACGTCGGATCTTCGAGACCTGGTACAAGATGGCCGCGATGCTCCAGAGCGGTCTCGACGTCGCCGGCGTGATCACCCACCACCTGCCCGCCGACCGCTTCGACGACGCGTTCGGCATCGTCGAGAGCGGCGAGTGCGGCAAGGTCGTCCTCGACTGGACGTGACCCCGGCCCACGCCGCCCGATCCTGAGTCAGACCGACTCAAGTTTTCTCATCCACGAGTTGGCGGTCCGGCGCGCGCCGCCTACGCTTGCACCAGGTTCGCGCAAGGTTGCTGTGCGGGAACCGGCAACGTCGCACCCCTTCCCCCATCCCCCATCCCCCTTCCCCCTTCCCCAGACCCCCTCGAGTCCACCTCGAGTCCCCCAATCCCTCGAACCTCTCTCTCGAACTGGAGCACCACCATGGCCAAGGCAGTCGGTATCGACCTCGGGACCACCAACTCCGTCGTCGCCGTCCTCGAAGCGGGCGATCCCGTCGTCATCCCCAACTCCGAGGGCGCTCGCACCACGCCGTCGGTCGTGGCGTTCTCGAAGGCCGGCGAGGTCCTCGTCGGCGAGGTCGCCAAGCGTCAGGCGATCACCAACCCCGACCGCACCTTCCGCTCGATCAAGTCGAAGATGGGTCAGGCCTGGAGGAGCGACGACATCGACGGCAAGAAGTACACGCCGCAGGAGATCAGCGCCCGCACGCTCATGAAGCTGAAGCGCGACGCGGAGGCGTACCTGGGCGACACCGTCACCCAGGCCGTCATCACCGTCCCCGCCTACTTCGACGACGCGCAGCGCACCGCCACCAAGGAGGCCGGCCAGATCGCGGGCCTCGAGGTGCTCCGCATCATCAACGAGCCCACCGCAGCCGCGCTCGCGTACGGCCTCGACAAGGGCGCGGACGACGAGACCGTCCTCGTGTTCGACCTCGGCGGCGGCACCTTCGACGTGTCGGTGCTGGAGATCGGCGACGGCGTGTTCGAGGTGAAGAGCACCCACGGCGACACCCACCTCGGCGGCGACGACTGGGACCAGCGGATCATCGACTGGCTCGTCAAGCAGTTCAAGTCGGCGCACGGTGTCGACCTCGGCGCCGACCGCATGGCCGCGCAGCGTCTGAAGGAGGCCGCCGAGAAGGCCAAGATCGATCTCAGCCAGGTGCAGCAGACCCAGATCAACCTGCCGTTCATCACGGCCACCCCCGAGGGTCCGCTGCACCTCGACGAGAACCTCACCCGCGCGAAGTTCCAGGAGCTCACCGCCGACCTGCTCGAGCGCTGCCGCATCCCGTTCGAGCAGGCGATCAAGGACGCCGGTCTCTCGAAGGGTCAGATCGACCACGTCATCCTCGTCGGCGGCTCCACCCGCATGCCCGCGGTGCAGGACCTCGTCCAGAGCCTCACCGGCAAGGAGCCGAACCGCACGGTGAACCCGGACGAGGTCGTCGCCGTCGGCGCCGCCATCCAGGCCGGCGTGCTGAAGGGCGACGTGAAGGACGTGCTCCTGCTCGACGTCACCCCGCTCAGCCTCGGCATCGAGACCAAGGGCGGCGTGATGACCAAGCTCATCGAGCGCAACACCACGATCCCCACCAAGCGCACCGAGGTGTTCACCACCGCCGAGGACATGCAGCCGAGCGTCGAGATCCACGTGCTGCAGGGCGAGCGCGAGATGGCCGCCTACAACAAGACCCTCGGCAAGTTCCAGCTCGTCGACCTGCCGCCCGCCCCGCGTGGCGTGCCGCAGATCGAGGTCACCTTCGACATCGACGCGAACGGCATCGTGCACGTGTCCGCGAAGGACCGTGCGACGAGCAAGGAGCAGTCGATGACGATCACCGGTCAGTCCACGCTCGACAAGAAGGACATCGACCAGATGGTCCGCGACGCCGAGGCGCACGCCGAGGAGGACCGTCGCCGTCGCGAGGAGGCCGAGACCCGCAACAACGCCGACTCGCTCGTGTACCAGACCGAGAAGGTGCTGCGCGACCAGGCCGACAAGGTCACCGCCGACGACAAGGCCCCGGTCGAGTCCGCGCTGGCCGACCTCAAGTCGGCGCTGAACGGCAACGACATGGGTGCGATCAAGGCGGCCCACGACACGCTGATGGGCGCCACCCAGGCGTTCAGCCAGAAGCTGTACGAGGCCGCCTCGCGCGACGACGCCGCTGCGGCGGGTTCGTCGGCCAGCGGCCAGAGCGGCACCGGCTCGGTGAACGACGACGAGATCATCGACGCCGAGATCGTCGACGAGAAGTGAGCCGGCCGTCATGACCGATCCCACCCAGCAGGCCGCGTCGGCGTCCGGGTCGGCTCCCGACCCGGGCCTCGACCCCTCGGCCGACTTCGAGAACGAGCGCGGCAGCGAGGTCGACGACTTCACCGGTCCGCAGCCGCGGCCCGACGCGACGAACACGGCGGAGGCCCGTTCGGCGGCCGACGCCGAGGCGGTCGCGGCCGCGGAGGCGGTGCTCGAGCACGACGTCGCCGCGCTCCTGGCCGAGCGCGACCAGTTCAAGGACATCGCCCTGCGGCTGCAGGCCGACTTCGAGAACTATCGCAAACGCGTCGCCACCCAGCAGGCCGACGAGATCGATCGCGCCACCGGCAAGATCGCCGAGTCGCTCCTGCCGGTGCTCGACGCGTGCGAGGCCGCGTTCGCCCACCAGGTGAAGGGCATCGAGTCCGTCTGGAGCGCGCTCATCGGCGCGCTGCAGAAGCAGGGGCTCGAGGCGCTCGACCTCACCGACCGTCCCTTCGACCCGGCCGTGGCCGAGGCCGTCATGCACGAGCCGGGCGACGGTTCGTCCGACGGCCCGGTGGTGGTCGAGGTCCTGCGCACCGGCTACCTCTGGAAGGGGCGGGTGCTCCGCGCCGCGATGGTGAAGGTGCGGGGCTGACGTGGCCGCGCAGCGCGAGTGGTTCGAGAAGGACTACTACCAGGTCCTCGGTGTCTCCGAGACGGCGACCGCCAAGGAGATCACGAAGGCCTACCGCACCCTTGCGCGCGCCAGCCACCCCGACACCCACCCCGGTGACGCCGCCGCCGAGGAGCGGTTCAAGGAGATCAGCGCGGCGTACGACGTGCTCGGCGACGAGGCCAAGCGCAAGGAGTACGACGAGGTCCGCCGGCTCGGCCCGATGGGCGGGTTCCGCCCCGGTCCGGGTGGTGCCGGCGGCGGCACCAGCTTCAACGTCGGGGCCGACGGCCTCGGCGACCTGCTCGGGCAGATGTTCGGGCGCGGTCGCCGCGGCGGCGGCGCGTCGGCGGGCGGCGGACCCCAGCGCGGTGCCGATGTCGAGGCAACGCTCACGCTCGACTTCGCGGATGCGGTGCGCGGGCTCACCACCACGCTCTACCTCACCACCGACGCCCAGTGCGGCACGTGCGACGGGTCGGGCGCGAAGCCGGGTACGTCGCCCAAGGTGTGCTCGCGCTGCGGTGGCCGCGGGGTCATCGACGACAACCAGGGGTTCTTCTCGTTCTCCTCGCCGTGCTCGGCGTGCGGCGGTCGCGGTGTCACCATCGAGCAACCGTGCCCCACGTGCTACGGCTCGGGGGTCGAGAAGCGCCAGCGCGAGGTGCAGGCGCGCATCCCGGCCGGTGTCGCCGACGGTCAGAAGATCCGGCTGAAGGGTCGGGGAGCACCGGGCCGCAACGGCGGTCCGGCCGGCGACCTGATCGTCGAGTGCCACGTCGTGCCGCACCCCCGGTTCGGTCGCGACGGCCAGAACCTCACGGTGCGCGTGCCGGTGCGGTTCGACCAGGCGGCGCTCGGCGGCGACGTCGAGGTGCCCACCCTCGACGGACCCACCGTCACGCTGCGACTCAAGCCGGGCACGCAGCCGGGGTCGCGCCATCGCGTGCGCGGCAAGGGCGTCGTCACCAGCAAGCAGGAAGGCGACCTGATCGTCACGGTCGACATCCAGGTGCCCACGCACCTCACGGCCGAGCAGCGCGCCGCGATCGAGGCGTTCGCGGCCGCCAGTAGTGTCACGACCGGGTCGGGTCAGCGAGCGGGCGAGTCCGCTCGTGGAGAAAGGGTCTGATCAGTCATGCGATCCCACAGTCACGGCGTCTACGTCATCTCGGTGGCTGCAGAACTCGCCGGCATGCACCCGCAGACGCTGCGCATCTACGAGCGCCGCGGGCTGGTGCAGCCGCAGCGCACCCAGGGCGGCAACCGCCGCTACAGCGATCTCGACATCGAGCGGCTGCGCCGCATCCAGGACCTCGCCGCCGACGGCATGAACCTCGAGGGCATCCGCCGCGTGATGGAGTTGGAGGCCGAGGTCGAGCGCCTGCGTGCCGAGAACGACGAGCTGCGTCAGCGCATCACCGTCGTCGAGGCCGATGCGCAGCGTCGTCCGCCGCGCCGCGACCTGGTGCCGTTGCGTCAGACCGTCGCGATCTTCGGCGGTCCCCGCCTCGGCGACCGTCGCTGACGTCAGCGCCGTCAGCGCCGTCAGCGCCGTCAGCGCCGGCCGGGTCCGTTCCGGTCGAGCATCCTCCCGGATCCCGGGACGATGCGCGACCAGAAGGCGCCACCTCGCTCAGGTATCGCGGGTCGCGAGCCAGGCCCCGTGCGTCGCGTGCACGCGTGCCCACAGGTGATCGCGTCGCTCGGTGGTGAGATCGTCGAGCGGCAGGTCGAACACCTCGCGCAGCGCGTCGAACCACTCGTCACGCGTCTCGAGCGTGCGGGCGTCGCCGACGTCGCGGCCGACGTGCGACAGCACCTGCCCGCGCAGCACGTGCACGCCCGACGCGTCGCGGCGCTGCGCCGTGGCGGTGCGGGTGAAGGTGGACGTCGGTGACGTGGCGAGCTCGTGGTTGCGAGCGGTGAAGCGCTCGATCGTGGTGGGGGTGGCCTCGAACGCCATGCCGGCGAAGCTGCCGAGCGCGTGGTGGTGCAGGTGCCAGTCGGCGAACCCCAGCTCCACCCGGTCGAGCCGGAACTCGAACACGCCGTCGGTGTGCACACCGGCTCGCAGCGGCAGCGGACCGTGCAGAGCGTCGCCGAGCCCGGCGTCCACGTACCAGGTGCCGTCGGGGTGGTCGTCGGTCGGCAGGCCGTGCACGAGCAGCACGAGGTGGTTCTCGATCGCGGCCGCCGTGGGACCGTCCGGACCGTGCACGCCTCCGGCGTGCAACGTGACGTCGTAGCCGAGCGCGCCGAGCAGCCGGCTGAAGGCACCGTTGACGTGGAAGCAGTAGCCGCCACGTCGTCGGTGGGCCACCCGTCGCACCGACGAGTCGACGTCGACGTCCCACACGTCGCCCGCGTGGATCCACAGCGTCTCGTACGGCACTCGCTCCACCTGGGCACGGTGCAGCCGGGAGAGCGCGCCGGCCGAGGGTGGCTCCTGGTCGAGGCCGAGGCGCCCCAGGTAGGCGGCGACGTCGGCTGAAGGGTCGTCGGGGAGGTCGGTCATGGGCCGAGCCGCTCCAGCGCCGCGGTCGCCACGAACTGGTACCGGGGCCAGCACGCCTCGAGCCAGGCCGGGTCGTCGTCCACGAACGCGGCGCGCACCTGGTCGCGCACGGCGACCGCCTCGGGCGCCGTGGGGTCGCCGTGGGCGTGCAGCACCGCGTCGGCGCGCAGGCTCTGCAGCACGGTGATCGCATCGACCGTGCCGTACTCGATGCAGATGCCGGTGATCTCGGTGCCGGGTGCGAATCCCTCGGCCGCGGCCAGCCAGTCGCCGGTCACGATGGCCGACACGCTCTCGCCGTCGTCGAGCGAGGTGACGTCGTGCCACCACGCGACCTGACGATCGAGGGCGGCCTCCCCCGGTCGGTTGCTGCTGAGCAGCGACCCGTGACCCCACGGCCCGAGCCCGGTGTGGAGGTCGATGATCGCGGCACGACGCACCCCGGCCAGGCGGCGAGACGCGAAGTCGCGCAACCAGCGGTGCGACCACGTCGGACCGGTGCCGCCGTAGAACACGCCGGTCGGGTGGTCGAACTGACCGCCCTGGATGATCTGCTGCATCCGATCCATGCCGAACTCCTGCACCGCGCCCATCAGCGCGAGCAGGGTCCGCTCCTGGTCCTGCGCGGTCCACGACGACGGCACGAGCAGGTCGGCGAGCTGCGCGTACTCCGTGTTCGCCGGCACCGGCTGCGACCAGTCGACGAAGTTGCGGTTGAGGTCGACGTTGTCCTCGTTCACCCGTCGCACCCACGACATGCCGTACGGGTTGAGCGCATGGACGAACACGAGCGTCGGGCCGGTGGTGCGGTCGGGGTCGAGCGTGGCGAGGTGGTGGCGCTGCAGCGCGGACCCGAGGTAGCCCTCCACGCCGTGGGTGCCCGACACCACCACGATCACGTCGTCCGCGTCGGCGGGGCCGACCTCGGCGACGTCGACGAACAGCTCCTCGCCCTGCACCCCGCGCAGCGGGTGCGGGTGCGCCGTGAGCCGTGCCCCGACGGCGGCTGCCGCCTCCAGGAAGGCAGCCCGGGCATCGACGTAGGAACGGCTGAGCGGCTCGATCATGCCGGCGACGGTAGCGGTCGGGCCCGACCGATGCCGCTGGAGCGCATCCGGGCTGGCGCCCGGACCCTCAGCCGGCGCCGATCACCACGACGCGGTGCCGGCGTGTGCTCAGGCGCGCAGCATCCGCTCGAGCGCGACGGCCACGCCGTCGTCGAGGTTCGTGAGCGTGATCTCGTCGGCGAGTCGCCGGGTCTCCTCCGGGGCGTTGGCCATGGCCACGCCGTGACCGGCCCACACGAGCATCTCGTGGTCGTTGTACTCGTCGCCGAACGCCACGACCTCGGACGCGTCGACGCCCAGCAGCTCGCAGAGGAACCGCAGACCGGTCGCCTTGTCGATTCCCGCGACGCCCACCTCCACGCAGTCGGCACCCATGTGGGTCACCGAGACGTCGTGGCCGAGGATCGTCGGCAGCAGTCCGAGGAGCTCGTGGGCGCCGAGGGTGTCGTGGAACACCATCAGCTTGATCGCCTCGGTGGCACCGGCCGCGGCGACGAGCACGTCGTCGGACGGCGGGGTGGGCGTGGGCGCGGGCATCCGCTCGGCGAAGCCGTGCTCGTGCGCGAACCCGCTGTCGGTGGCGAGGGCGAACCGGTACGCCGGATCGACGTGTCGCAGGCGCTCGACCACCCCGGTGGCCACGTCGACGTCGAACCGGACCGAACGCAGCACGGCCTGGTCGGGCAGCGTGGCGACCACCGACCCGTTGGCCATGATCCCGTGCGTGGCGACGTCGCCCAGCTGCGGCATGAGCAGGTCGACCATGAACGGCGGCCGGCCGGTCGCGAGCACCACGTACCACCCGGCGTCGCGTGCCGCGCGGAGGGCGGCGACGCTGCGGGAGGACACCTCACCACCCGGGCCGAGGAGGGTGCCGTCGAGATCGGTGGCGACGAGGCGCATGCACCCAGTCTGGCCCGAGCGGCACGGGTCGCGCCCACCGTCGCGGCGCTACGGTGAGCGATGTGGACGGCGCACAGCAGGATCCCTCCACCGGGCCCGGTTCCGGGACGGGCGGCGACGGTGTGCGGCACCGGGGGCGGCCCGGGTCGCCGCGCTGGACGCACGTCGCGCTGCCCTGCCACGACCTCGAGCGCACCATCGCCTGGTACGAACGCTTCACACCGCTGCGTGCGTTCGACCGTCGGGCGGACGAGCTCGGGTGCAGCGCATGGATGGGCCACCCCGAGCCGTCGCCGCACCCGTTCGCGCTCGTGCTCGTGAGCTTCGACGCCGACCGGTCGACGGGCCTGCAGCCGCAGCTGGCACCGTTCGCGCACCTCGGGTTCGAGCTGCCCACGCGCGAGGCGGTCGACGCCGTCGCCGCGTCCGGCCGTGCCGAGGGCTGCCTGGTGTGGGAGCCCCAGCAGCTGCCCGAGCACGTCGGCTACGTGTGCGCGCTGTCCGACCCCGACGGCAACGTCGTGGAGTTCTCCTTCGACCAGGGCGTGTACGAACGCGCTCGCGAGGTGTGGGGCTGAGCCGAACCCGCTGCCGGTGACGGTGACGACGCTGGCGACGCTGGCGTCACCACAGCTCGGGCTGAACCGGCCGGGTGCGGTCGACGCACGCCTGCAGCTCGGCGCGGCGGACCGGATCGATCGCTGCCGCCCGCACCGGATCGGCGAGCGCCGCGACCGGCGCGTGCACGGTGCGTGCGGCGCGTGACGTGCACACGAGCACGGGGCGGGACTCCGCGGCGAAGACCCCCGGTGCGAGCTCGCTGAAGCGCACGGTGGCGAGCAGGCCGTCGAGCGTGCGCTGGTCGGCGTAGCGCCCCTGGTGCGTCAGACCAATGCCCGACACGAAGTTGCCGAGGCTCCAGTAGACCCAGGTGCCGTTGACCCGTTCGACCGGCTGCACGACGTGCGGACCGTGGTGGACGACGAGGTCGACGTCGGCCGTCGCCGTGAGTCGGGTGGCGAAGTCGCGGTCGCCGCCGGTGGGTGCGGTCTGCATCTCGGTGCCCACGTGCAGGCTCACGATCACGAGCTCGGCGCCGGCGGCGCGGAGCGTGGCGACGTCGGCGGCCACCTGCTCGACGCTCGTGGCGCGTTGCAGCATCCACGGGTCGCGAGGCGCCACGGTGTTCGACGAGCGCGTGTACGACAGGTGGGCGATGTGGATCCCGTTCACCTCGACGACCGGGTCGTCGAGGGCGTCCTCCAGGCTGCGGGCGGTGCCGACGTGGCTGATGCCGACGGCGTCGAACGCGTCGAGCGTGCTGACGATGCCGGGCACGCCCACGTCGAAGCTGTGGTTGGACGCCGTGCTGCAGCGGTCGAACCCGGCCGACGCGAGACCGGGTGCGAGCTCGTACGGCGCGAGGAGGAGGTTGCCGCCGAACGGTGACCGGCCGTAGACGCCGGGGCGGGCGCCCGGAGCGCCGATCGGGAGCTCGGCGTGGCAGACCGCCAGGTCGGCACCGCGGAGCACGTCGGCCACCGGCGCGGCGGGCGGGTCGAACAGCGGACCGAACCTGTACCGGGTGCCGCCCGGCATCGACGCGGCCGCGTCGGCCGCCGCCTGGTTGAACGCGTTCTCGTTGAGCACGTCGCCGCCGAGGACGACCAGCACGCTGCGCATCGGCGGATCGACGCGTCTCGCGACGGCGTCCGCGGTGACGGGCGTGCCGTCGGTCGGTCCCTCGGGCGGTGCCGGCGGCGCGGCGACCTCGGCAGGGGCGGCAGCGACCTCGGCGGGTGCGGCGGCGGGTGCGGCGGCGGGTGCGGGGTCGGCGGCGGGTGCGGGGTCGGCGGCGGGTGCCGGTGCGGGGTCGGCGGGTGCGGCCAGGACGGACGACACCTCGGCCGGCCCGAGCAGGCGGAGCAGCACCGGCTGCGTGGTGGCGGGGCCC
>Ga0315901_10005031_pt1 | contig 16225 bp, 11 predicted proteins | sample LakEriMetagenome_10_FD_203761 | JGI IMG/M metagenome (GOLD analysis project Ga0315901, IMG submission 203761) | Freshwater fungal communities from buoy surface, Lake Erie, Ohio, United States - Buoy 2 MA116 | ecosystem: Environmental > Aquatic > Freshwater > Lake | place: USA: Lake Erie, Ohio...
CGGCGATTTATTGATCGCCACCAGGAACTCGTCTTCGTACAAGACATCCAGGGGAATCGCCTCGGGAATCGGGCCATCGCTCGGGGGTGGGGGCAAGTCCACGATTTCCACCCGTTGGCCAGGGTAGACTCGGAATGCGGGCTTGATGGGCCGCCCGTCGACGAGAACCTTTTCCTCGAGAATCAATCGACGAAGAAAGACGCGGCTGTAACCATCGACTTTAAGGGTCAGAAACAGGTCGACGCGAAACTCGCGATGCTCTTCCTCGACCACGAAACTCGCGGGCCCAGGTCGCTCGTGGACGGAGACTGCAATCGGTGCGGACTCTTGGGAAACCAAGTCCGCCACGGCATCGGGAGCGATCCACTCATCGAGCGGAAGCGCACTGCGTACCTCGGGGGTAGGTTCGGTTCGCTTTCGCTTGTGAGACATTTTTTCGCGACAAGCGGCTAGGGCTTGTCTTGGGAGGTCGGAGGCGCGTCGCCTGATGCCCCGGGGAGAGGCTGCAGTGGTGGGAATTCGATATCAGGAAGCGAGGGCAAACCTTGAGGAAGCGATCCCTCGCCGGTCGCGGGAGCCGTTGTCCGCCGCTCATTATACCATGCGTAGAAACTCTCGCCCTCCTTTCCCTCCAGCCATTTGATCCGCGCGCTGACTTCTGCCAGATACTCGGTCGGCAAACCGGTCAGTCCCAGGATATCGCGATAGGCTTCGACCGCTTCAGCACGTTTTCCCAACCCCTCGAGAGCCTGGGCTAAACCAAAAAGGGCTCTGCTTTTGACAAACGGATCGGCCCCTCGCGCGGCCACCAACCGATAGTCGTCGGCGGCTTCCTGAAATCGCTGGTCCGCAATCGAACGATCGACATTCCACTTTTCCATCGCTTGGGCCATGCTTCGATCGCCGATTGTCATCCGTGCCCAAAGGCCTGCGGAGGTGTCCTCGTAATCCTTGGATATTGGTTCGAGATCCTGGACCTGGGTGTCGGAGAAATAAAGCTCGGACCATCCCCGGGCCGCCCGCGATTCTCGTTGGGCGGCGTAGACACCATAACCGATCAATGCGAGGACCCCAGCCAAGATCAGTCCCGCAACCGCGGGCAAGAAAGGTCGAATCTGAACGAGCTTTTGTTCGATTTTGTCAGCCAAGAGATTGGATTCTTGAACCTGACCGCGTTCGCTTTTCATGGCACTGACTTGATTGGTATCCCCGAAATTCAAAGGGGTCCAGTATAGGTCGGCCAAGCCAATCCCTCAATACGATCTAGGCTGCCAATCCTTTGGGAACATGAGCTTCGGAGCATAACGTCACCGATTTGACGCACTGTTCCTTGAGCCAACGGGCCATGGTGGCGAAGACCCGTTCCCGCTGGGGTTCGTCATGCAAATCGTGCCGACAACCTTCCCACCGGCGATGCGTAACGATTTCCCCGGCCCGTTCCGCGAACTCGCGTGTCCCCTCGGGGCACGTGAGGCTGTCCTCGCTTCCGTGCATCAAAAGCGCGGGAATCCGTATCTCCGATGCGTGCTCAATCGCCCACAAACCACTATCGATCAGACTGGCCGCCAATCGAAGGGACATCGAGCGATGCACCCAGGGATCTCGCAAGTACGCATCCTGAGCCCGCCTGTTCTGACTGAGCTTCGCAACCTGGACAGGGGTCGGGATCCGCAAATTGGGAAGCCGTTGGGCCAGCCAACGACCTGCATTCATGATCGTTTCCTTAGGCATATTGGGACTTCGCAACATCGGCGAACCCGCCACCAATCCATGCAACGACGAGTCCGGTTCCTGCCGGCGGATGGCCCAATTGAGGACGAGATTTCCACCCATGCTCTGCCCAAACAGGAAATGGGGTATCCGAGGCCAACATTCCCGAGCGTGCGCCAGCGTTCGATCCACCTCGTCGAGCAACTGGTCGTACGAGTCTATCACTCCACGCTTGCCAGGACTCCGGCCATGGCCGATCAAATCGCATGCCACGACGCTCAAACCCATGCTGGCCAGACTTGTTGCCATGCCTGCAAACCGCCCTCCATGGTCACCGAATCCGTGAATGATGCTAACACACCCCCAAGGCCCCTGCGATCGAGGCGCCCAACGATGCACAAACCGCGTTTGGCCCATGCCGAAATCGACCGACTCCGAGTCGAATGTAACCGGCGACAAGAATGCATGCATTCCTTGATACTCCGTTCCGCAGACGAATGAGGAGGAAAACTCACCCCATCAGGATCGGTCAACACAACCGCGCAAACTTAACCAAATCCCCGAAAGTTCGAGGTACGACCATGCGGATTAGAAGACATAAGCTGTAACGTCCGATCGATCTTGGCGAATTTTGCTTACCTTTTCGGTCGATACCGGAACCTATGAGTTTAACGCAAGCAGAATCTGTTCGCCGATCGTTCCGGGAATTTGTATGCCGTCATTGCGGCACCGACCCCGCGTCGGTCATCCTGGAAACTACCCTGATCCGAAACGGGTCGTATTGCGGTCGTCGGTTCTCGCTCTCGGGCTATTCGATCATCTGGTTCATCGACGAGCAGCAGGTCAAGCTATTCGGGCGGGATGGCGGATTGATTCGTAGCATGTCGACGGCCGAGTTCTGCGACGTTGCCCCGACAATTTCGATCGCTTCGCCGATCCGGCGAGCTGCTTAGTTGCGAGCGTCGCGAGTCGGCGTCGCTTGGGTTCGTTCAGTACCGGAAGGCTTGCAGCAAGCTTCCGTACGAGTCGGTCCACGCCCGCGCGCTGTCCAACCCTTTGGTTTGCGTTCCTGGCCAGGCGGGGATCGCGAGCCCCTTGGGTACGAAAATCAACCAGCGTATCTCGGTGCGGGTCGCCGGTAAGAAATCGGTGGAGCCAGGCCGATCGATGGGGTTTTCGATCAGTACCGCTTGATAACCCGACAGGGTTGCAGCGGCGTTCAGAATGGGTGCCAAGTTGAGGTTTCGGTTGGTGATGTTGAAAGCGATCAGGCCTTCGGAGGTCAATCGCTTGGAATACGTTTGGATGGCTTCGAGCGTCAGCAGGTGCATGGGGAGCGAGTCATTGGTGAAGGCATCCACCAGGAGGAGATCCATCGGTTCATCTTGGGCCTTGCCGCTCGCTACCTCGGACGCGATCAGCGTTCGTCCATCCCCCATTCGGATATCGGTCGACCCTTGATGCGCAGCCAAGTAGTGAAAATGCTTTTGAGCTAGCTCTCGCACTGCGGGGCTGATTTCGTAGTACACGAGTTGATCCTCGCGCGATGCGTACAGGGACATCGTGCCGGTCCCAAGCCCGATTGCCCCGACCCGCAAGGGCCGCTTGCATCGGTCGCGAGTCCATCCCCAGGCCAAAGCAACCCCGGATCGGGTTCCGTAATACATGCTCTGGTCGACATCGAGCGGTCCATCGAGAGGTTCAACACCGTGGATGGTCTGCCCGAGCACCATCGCGCGGTATCCGAGTTTTCTGTTCTCCACGACCTGGACGACGCCATAGAAATCCCGCTGCTGCTCTACCAGAAGTTCGATGCTCGGGGTCGCCGATTGGGTCCAAAGGCTCCCGATCAGGACGCAAGGAAGAACGAGGTTCATCGGCCACTTCCAGCGTCGGACCCATAATTCGTCGCCAAGTTTCGCAGTCAACTGCGGCAAGAAGAAACTCGAAATCGCGACGGCAGCAATGGCCAAACCGATATGCAATTCGTAGTAATCGGTGAACCATACCGGACCGACCAACAGTGTCGCGGCAGTCCCCATCGCTCCGCCGACGGAAATCGCGAAGTAATATCCGGTCAGTCGTTCCGCAGCGGGTCGCACTTCGTAAAGCAAACTGTGGCAAGCGATCCCTGTACAAAATACGACCACGAAATACCCAGCGATGATCGCGACCCATGGCAACCACAGCTTGAAGATAATCAGCGAGAGCGCCAGGAACGCACCCAGATAAAACATCGCCGTGATTCCACCCCATCGCTTCGGCCCTCTCCCGCGAAAGGCCAGCCACCACGTGGCGAGGTAGATCGCCAAGGGGATCACCCAAAGACCGGGGACGACTACCCCTGCTTGAGACAGATGATGGGTGGATGCCGCGAGGATGATCGCCGTGCTGAAAGGCAATGCCAACCAAAGAGTCCGCCTCCCTTCCTGCGAGGAACTAGCCTGCGCGCGTTGCTGCAGCCCTGGCTGAGCCGCGCGATACGATGCCGCGCAAGCAAACAGCCAACCCAACGCCAAGCCCCCATAGATCGCTCGCCACCCCCATTGCTGTTGCTGCAGTCCGAGCCACGGTTCAATGGCAAACGGATAGGCGAGGCATCCGAGGAGGGAACCCGCGTTGGATATGGAGTACAAATAGTACGGTTCTCGCCCCTGCGTCGATGTGCTGATCCAGTGCGAGGCGATCGGGCTAGCGCTCGACAGCGCGATCGTAGGCAACGCGAGGGAAATCGCCAAGCTAGCCAGAACCGAGATCGCAGGACTGCCGATTTCCAGTCGCATCGTCCAAGGCATCAGCAACCATACCATCGCAGAGAGCATGAGCACCCCCTGCGCGATGGCTTGTCCTTTGCTCGACAGAACGCGGACGGAAACATATGCGTAGGCGTAGCCGAGCAGCAGGCTGACTTGAAAGAAGAGCAAGCAGGCGGTCCAGACGTTGGCAGCTCCACCCCAGCGAGGAAGAAGTTCTTTGCCCGCCATCGGCTGAACGACGAAAAGCAGAAATGCGCTTACAAAAACCAGCAACGATTTGACGATGCCCGAATCTCCTCGAGTTCCCATGCAGGATTAACGGGTGGATTCGACAGGCAGATAGACGCGGACATCATCGTAGGCATTCCGGTCGTCAAACGATCCGATCCCGAGGCGTCCTGTCTGGAATGTACGATCCTCGATGGTCATCAACGGTGCGCTCATATCGTCAAAAAAAATTTCGATCCGTCCCGAGCGGGTATCGCGGACCAATTTGACTTGGTGCCAATCGTCGTCCCATGGCACGGGGCGCTCGTTCTTGGTCAATGGTCGGCGCGGCGCGCCATCGACAATCATGATTTGCCCGCTCGCCGGATCTGGTTTGGCACCCAGATGCACGTAATAAAAGTGCTCAGGATCCTGATGTCCAAAAAAGACGCAACAGTCGCGATGATTCCCTCGATCTTCGAGGCTTCGCACTCGAAACGTCATCACGAAATCGCTGGCTTGGAGGTTGCGAATCAGGGCGATGTTGTGCGGGGATCGGACTTTGGGTGCATAAGCGCTGATCGACTTGCTCAACTCCAGCGATGGATTCTTGCCGACGGATACGATACCCCAAGACGCATCGTCGGTGGTTTCCCACCGATCGAGCCCTTGGTCGAACCGGTCCTCGAAAACCAACTTCAACCCGTCGGGTGTTTGGACGCTCGGTTGTCCCCAGGAGACCGCCGATGCGAAAGCCAGGAAAATCAAGGCGACCACGCCGCGTTCGACCGGTCGGGCGATACGTAGCCTTCGGTACATAGGGAGAACCTCGGAAGTTGGAAAGAATAGACAAAACCAGCCATCGGCCATTGTAACGTGGTATCCCCGCCGCGTGGGAACGGCCTACCGCGACCCGATTTGCTACAATGCCTGCTCGAATTATGTTTTCCCGCGACGAGAGAGTGAAAATGAAGGCTCCCTACTCCGGTGTGATACCTCCGATGGTCACCCCGATGATCGCCCGCGACCAGTTGGATTATGCGGGGCTGGAACGATTGATCGAGCATCTCCTCTTGGGGGAGGTCCACGGGATCTTTGTGCTGGGAACAACCGGCGAAGCACCGAGTCTCAGCTATGCCCTTCGCCGGGAATTGATCGCTGAGACCATTCGTATCGTCCGAAGCCGAGTTCCGGTCTTGGTCGGGATCACGGACACCGCCTTTGTCGAGACGGTTCGGCTGGCCAAGCACGCTGCGAATTGCGGTGCCGATGCTTTGGTGCTGTCGACTCCGTATTACTTTCCAGCAGGACAAACCGAACTGAAGTTCTACGTCGACGAGCTGATGATGCAGCTTCCCTTGCCAGTCATGCTCTACAACATCCCCAGCCTGACCAAGGTGACCTTCGAGATCGATACACTCGAGTACCTATGTCGCCACGAAAAGATCGTCGGTGTGAAGGACAGCGGCGGCGATCTCGATTACTTCTCCCGCGTGCTGGAGCTCAAGAAACGGCGCCCCGACTGGTCGATTCTGATCGGTCCAGAAGCTTTGTTGGCGGAAGCCTTGCAGCGCGGTGGCGATGGCGGAGTGGCCGGCGGCGCCAACCTATGCCCGAAATGGTTCGTCGAATTGTACCGCACCGTTTCCCAGAATAGCGGCCCATGGCAGGAACTTCAGGACCGTATCGAGCGACTCCAAGCGATCTACACGATCGGCAAGTATGCTTCGCGATTCATCAAGGGAACCAAATGCGGATTGTCCCTGATGGGAATCTGCGATGACTTCATGGCCGATCCATTCCATCGCTTTCGGCCCGACGATCGCGCCCGCGTCTCGGCGATTCTCCGTGAACTTGGCGTTATCTAAATTTTCCACCGCGCATGGCAACATCTCGTACTTCCCAGGAACGCATCGCAATCGTCGGCGCGGGAATCGTCGGATTGGCCCACGCTTGGTCCGCGGCCCAGCGTGGGCATGCGGTGACCCTGTTCGAACGCTCCGCGAAAGCCTCAGGAGCATCGATTCGCAACTTCGGGATGATTTGGGTAGTCGGCCAGCGGGACGATGCCCAGGAATTGGCCATGACCGCTCGCGCTCGCTGGTTGCAGGTCGGGCAGGATGCCGGCATCTGGATCTCCCAATGCGGCTCCATCCATGCGGCCCATCGACCCGACGAATGGGAAGTCCTTTGCGAATTCTACGAAACCCAGCGAGCCTCGCCGCGCGGCGAGAACTTGTCGCTCCTGAGCCGCGACGAAGTACTGCAACGCACCCCCGCTGCCAACCCGGAGGGACTGCTCGGAGGGTTGTGGAGCAGCACCGAATGCTGCGTCGATCCTACGAGTGCGACGCGCGCTCTACCCGGCTGGTTGCGCGACCGATTCGGAGTTGACGTGCAGTACGCCACCTCCGTGACCCACGTGGAAACGGGCTCGCTCACCACCAGTTGCGGCGCGACCCACTCGTTCGATCGAATCGTGATCTGCTCCGGCGACGACCTGGCGACTCTGAAGCCCGAGGTTTATCGCGAACAACGCATCCGGCGATGCAAGCTCCACATGATGCGAACGGTTCCCCAGCCTGACGGCTGGCGCATCGGCCCCCACGTCGCAAGCGGACTGACGATCCGGCACTATCCAAATTTTCAGCGATGTTCCTCCCTCGATGCCTTGGCAGAGCGAATCGCCTCCGAGACTCCCGAACTGGATCGCTTTGGGATTCATGTCATGGCGTCGCAAAATCATCTCGGGCAAGTCGTCTTGGGGGATTCGCATCAGTACGACGATGACGTGGAACCCTTTGACGAATCGGAAATCGATCGTCTGATCGAGCGAGAACTCCGAAAGATTTTGAAACTTCCTACCTGGGAAATCCAGTCCCGGTGGCATGGCATCTATGCCAAATTCATGGGGGACATCGCTTTCGAACGGGAACCCGAACCCCGCGTGCATGTGTGCACCGGCTTGGGAGGAAATGGCATGACCCTGTCGATGGGTGTTGCCGAACGAGCGTGGAATCGTTGGGAACCGAATGAACCATGATTTACCTGCATCCAGAAAAAAAGATTTTTCTCGGTGAGATCCGAGGCATCCTCTTCGATTGGGCGGGTACCATCATCGACTTCGGTTGCATGGCCCCCGCGCAGGTCTTTGCGGAAATCTTCCGCTCCGTTGGAATCGACGTCACGGAAGCGGAAGCTCGCGGCCCCATGGGTCAAGCCAAAATCGATCACATCCGTTCAATGCTTGCGTATCCTCGCATTCAAGAACTTTGGGTCGCTCGCTTTGGACGCGCCTCGACAGAGCTGGATGTCGAAGACCTTTACGAAACGTTCCTGCCACTGCAGAAAAAAATCCTCGGCGAACATTCCGATGTCATCCCTGGCGTAATCGACGCCATCGCATGGTGTCGCTCCCGCGGTATCGCAATCGGTTCGACAACGGGGTATACCCGATCGCTGATGGATGTTGTGCAACCGATCGTCGAACAAGCAGGCCTTGGGACCGATTGCATTGTTTGTTCCGACGAGGTGGTAGCTGGACGTCCAGCTCCCTGGCAGATTTTTCGTGCGGCGGAATCGCTGGGCATCTATCCTCTGCAGGAATTGCTTGTGATCGACGATTCGATCGCAGGTATTCAGGCGGGACAACATGCGGGATGCTGGACGGCTGCTGTTGCTGCAACTGGAAACGCGATGGGACTAACGCGTCGCGACTACGACGCCCTCTCGCCCTCGGAACGACGCGCCCGCTGCGATCGGATCGCGCACGCGTTTCTCGATGCGGGGGCCGATGTCGTTCTCGATTCGGTCGCGGATCTCCCGGACCTGCTATCCGGATCGGGGGCCCCCGATCTTGCATCGACCTAAACAGAGCGAGACCCTTGCGTGAATGCCGATTCGGTACCATTGCACCCACAGCCTAAACCCTTGTGGTCGATACACCTGTGGGCTGTGACCGCAGCCTTCGGCACTTATTTTTGCATGTACATGTATCGCAAGCCGTTCACCGCCGCTTCGTTCTCCGAAGACGGTGGGCAGGATTGGGATCAAAAGGCAGTGCTGGTCTCCGCGCAAGTCATCGGGTACTTGATCTCCAAGATTATCGGCATCCGAGTTGTCTCGGAGGTTCGGCAGGATCAGCGAGCGTGGCTGCTTCTGACCCTCATCCTTCTCGCCCACGTATCGCTCCTGTTGTTCGCCATCGCACCCGCTCCGTGGCATATCGTTTGCCTCTTTCTCAACGGTTTGCCTCTCGGCATCGTCTTTGGATTGGTCCTGGGATTTCTCGAAGGCCGCCGCATGACCGAAGCTTTGACGGCGGGTCTCTGCGCGAGCTTTATCCTCGCGGGTGGCGTATCAAAAACTGTTGGTCAAACAGTCCTCGAATTCACCCAGCGATCCTGGCAATGGACAGTGCCTCAGTCGGAACGATGGATGCCATTTCTCGCTGGTTGTTTGTTTCTGATACCGATTGCATGCTTCATCTGGATGCTGAGCCGCATCCCGCCTCCCAACGAGCAGGACGAATCGGCGCGGAGCAAACGAGAGCCGATGACCAGCGAAGACAGGAAGCGGATCGTGCGGACTTACGCCGGAGGCCTGGCAGCCCTTTCGTTGATGTACCTCCTGGTGACGATCCTGCGAAGCCTTCGCGATGACTTCGCTCCCGAGATCTTGGCTGGCCTCGGAGCGACGGTGAAACCGAGCGCGTATGCGACCATCGACTTCTGGGTCGCATTGATCGCGATGGTCGCCAACGGTTCGTCGGTTTTCATCGCGAACAATCGCCGCGCGCTGCAAGCATCCCTCGGCGTTTGTTGCCTCGGATTCGCGGTAACGCTCGCGGCTGTACTTTTGCAATGGACCTCCCCCGTGTCTCCGGAGGGGATGATGATCATGGTGGGAGCCGGACTCTATCTGCCCTACGTAGCCGTTCACACCACCCTCTTTGAACGGATCATCGCCCTGACTCGCGACCGCGCCAACGTAGGGTTTTTGATGTACATGGCCGATGCCCTCGGCTACTGCGGCTATGTGGCTTTGATGCTGGGGAAGAATTTCTTTTTCAAATCCTCCGAGGAGGCAGGCAACATCGTGTCCTGGTTTCTGACCTCCTGCGCGATCGCTTCCGCGATTTGCCTGATTCTGATTGTCATCGCGATGGTACGTTTTTCTCGGTTCGGATCAACCGAAACCGAACCTACGCTATAATCATGGCTCTTCGTTTTCATTCTCAACCATGAGTTTTCTTCATTATGACTACCTGCCATTCCCGAATTTCCCGATCGTTTTCTTTGTTGGTGGTCGCAGGATCGTTTGCGGCCTGTGCGATACTGTTTGGACAAACTGCCGTCGCGCAGGATCCCAAGGTGGTATCAGAACTCGTCTTCCCGTTGAATGCGGAACACAACCATGCACCGGGCATTGTCGAACTCGAAGATGGCTCGTTGCTGGTTTCCTGGTATCGCGGATCGGGGGAACGCAAAGCGGACGATGTGCGAGTTCTCGGGTCGCGAAAGAAACCCGGTGAGACCACGTGGAGCGAACCGTTCTTGATGGTCGACACCCCGGGATTCCCGGATGGAAATACATGCATGCATGTGGATCGCGAAGGGCGATTGATGCTCTTCTGGCCGTTGATCTTGGCCAACACGTGGGAATCCTGCATCACCCAGCAATTGGTCTCCGACAATCCACTTGGAACCGGGTGCCCGACCTGGACGCGACGGGAAAGCTTGTGGCTAAAGCCTGAGGATTTCAGCCCACCCGCGCTGGCGATGCTGGACGAGTTGGTCCGCACGTCCAAGCAGCAGATCCCTGAGAAACTACTTGTGGAAATCGAGGATATCCGACAGCACTTGCGGGATAAACTTTCGCAGCGTCTGGGCTGGCAACCGCGTTGCAAACCGGTCGTCCTCTCGTCGGGTCGAATGCTGCTCCCTCTCTACACCGACACTTACTCCATTTCCATCATGGCGATCAGCGATGATGAGGGAAACTCTTGGCGAGCCAGCAAACCGATCCTCGGGCTAGGAAATATCCAACCCAGCGTGGCCGAACGCAAGGATGGTAGCCTGGTAGCCTACATGCGCGAGAACGGATTCACCGACCGGATCCGAGTCAGCGAATCGACCGATGGTGGAGAATCATGGGGCCCTGTCTATTCTTCCGAGCTTCCTAATCCAGGCTCCGGGCTTGACGTGGTGCGTCTCGCTCAAGGGCCCTGGGTGCTCATCTACAACGACACTACGCAGGGCCGCAATCGGCTGGCCGTCTCGGTCTCCACCGACGAAGGCCGAACATGGCCTCACACTCGCCACCTGGAGGATCAGCCAAGCGGCTCGTTCCATTATCCCGCGATCATTCAGACTCGCGATGGAAAGCTGCACGCAATCTACAGCTACTTCGTCGAAGGTGGAAAAAGCATGAAACATGCCCAATTCGATCTGGAATGGATCACAGGAAAGCGTTAGGAGCAAAATCCAACGTCGATCGTTTCACCCGCAGGCTAGGGACACCAATGCGCGGTCGAGAGGGCAAAAGATGGAGGGCAAAAAGCAGAGGCCGTTGAAGGTTGATGGTTTTTGTTAGCCGAGATGCGCGAGCATCATGGTGGAAGCGAACTGAACAATGCGATGTTTACCACAGCTCAACCCGGCAGCTTGCGCTGCTCGGCTCTCATTGCGTTGAGCCCGCAACCGCGGCGGCAAGATTTGAAGAATCTGGATAACTATTGCGCTGGCTTGACGATCAGCCACAAGTGCGGTTGCCGATGCAGTCCGCTGGTCGCATAGTCCGCCTCCGTACGGCCCGCTTGTTCGATACGCACTCGGACAGGGATCGAACATGGTTGATTGGCGGTCACCTTCAGAACCACCTTCTTCGCCGAATCATCTCCGCCGCGCGAGATCGCCGGCTCACTGACGACTCCCTCGGGAAGCCCCTCCCAACGAAAAGTCGCTTCGTCCGCGCAATCGAATGTTCGTTCGAGAGCGATCTCCAGCTCGATCGGTTTGCCGACCTCGCCGACGAAAACATCCTTGGCAGTCGTTCCCAGGACGCTCGGTCGCTCATCGACCAGCTCGATCCGATAGCGATGATGTTCGCCAAAGGCGCGATGCAGATCGCGAACAACGATCGTGTACTTTCCTGCCGCCTTCATCTGATCCCGAAGGACCGGATCCCGGATCTCGCCTGACTCTCCCTGCTTGGCCAGACTCTTTCCGTTGGCGTCGAGGATCTCCAGAACCAGATCGGCATCCGAACCCAGCTCGAGAGACCGCGCGGCCACGCGCCAATGCCCCGCCTGGACGGTCTCCAAGACGATCGCATCCTCGTCTCCCCTGGTTTCCAAAGTACCGAAATAAGCAAGCTTGGATGGCGTGGGGGTTGGTACCGCGATCGCTGGGGCATTGCGGTCGTTGGGTTCGGTGATGGCTACCGCATCGCGCTGCAACTCCTCCCACACGGAATCCACCCCCTGCTTTCCATACAACAGGTAACGAAACGCATCGCCACCGGCATAGCCAATCGTGCTATCGGGCGTTTCGGGAAACGCAAAGACTCGAACCGAGACGTTGCCATCCGCGGGGCAAACCCATTCGATCGCTGGATCCAATCCAAATCGATCCAAGTTCTGCGCAAGGATATTCCCCCTGGCATCGAGGATTTGCAAACTGCTATCCATCGGCGAATGCAGCGAACGGCTGGCGTCCAACGAGAACCACCATCGCTCCCCTTTGCGCATCGGGACTCCAATGTGGTCGACGTCCCCCGACTTGTCCAAGATTCCATGGAAGCCCCAGTCCGCTCCCGTGGTCATTTGCGGCTGACCGTAGGCATCGTTCGGTTCGGCCTCGACTAAAATCGAGGATCTGCTCACGACGACAGGCAGGAGAGAAGACGCGCTGTGCGAATCAAAAAAGCGAACGAAGGCTAAACCGGTCGGTGTGTCCGAAGCGATGGCGACGAGCATCTTGCCTTTTTCTTCCCGTGCCTTCCACGCAATCCCGGGATGGCTGGACCAAACACCGGGAGGCCATGATTCGTTCTTACCCTGCAGTTCCACGCTGGCCTCAGAGCCGCGTTCCCCTCCCATCGGAAAGATCTTTGCTCCCTCAAGCCCTTGGCCAACACACTGGCCGAGCATGCTGCCCAGGACTCCCAACGCGAATATCAGCGATCTCATCAAACGTGTTGCTCTACATCAATTCGCTGATCGGAGTCGGATCGCTCACCAGATGGGTCGGGCGACCGGCGGGCGTGTAATAGATTTTGTTTGGATCGATTCCCAGCTTGAGATAGACCGTCGATACGAAATTCTCCGGAGACAGGATCCGTTCGACCGCCGAATGCCCTTGACGATCGGTAGCACCGACCACTTGCCCGCCCGGTGTGCCCCCTCCTGCGAAAAGGATCGACATGGCGCTGGCCCAGTGGTCGCGGCCAGGCTTGCTCTGACCGGGCAACGTGCTGATGGTCGGCGTTCTTCCGAATTCTCCCAGCGCGATCACCATGGTGGTTTCGAGCAACCCGCGCGCATCGAGATCGTTGATCAACGTAGCCACGGTTTGATCCCACGAAGGCAATCTTTTTTCCAATGCACCGAAGAGGTCCGAATGATGGTCCCATCCGCCGTCGTAGAGCGTCACGAAGGGAACCCCCGCTTCGACAAGTCGTCGAGCCAGCAAGGCACGTTGTCCAAAACTGTTCCTCCCGTAGGCCTCGCGCACTGCGTCCGGTTCGGAGCCCAAATCCAACGCCTTCTGCGCTTCGGGGGTCGTCACCAACTCGATGGCTTGCGTGTAGAACTCATCCACGGCCACCGCTGGATCCGCAGTCGCAGGATCGTTGAAGCGAGGCAATCGATCGACGAGATGCCGCAGGTCGCGGCGCGAGCGAAAACGATCTTCGCCGATCCCCTGCGGCAGTTCCACATCGCGCACTTGAAAGCTTGGCTTGTTCGGGTCGCCGCCGACAACAAAGGGAGCATACTTGGCTCCTAGAAAATTCGGGCCGCCGGAACGAGACATGCTCGGCATCGAGAAATACGCGGGCAATCCATGCGGTGCCGATCGTTCCTTGGCAGCCACCGAACCCATGCTCGGATGGAAGCTAACGAAGGCACCGCAACCAACGGGAATCCTCGGAGGGGCACCGGTCATCATATAGTGGTTGCCTGCCCCGTGGTTCCCTTGATTGTGTCGAACGGATCGAACGATCGCATACTTGTGCGCGATCTGGGCCAGTTGAGGCAGATGCTCGCAAATGATCGTCCCGGGGACACTGGTGGAAATCGGACGGAAATCGCCGCGGATCTCGACCGGTGCATCGGGTTTGGGATCGAAGGTTTCAAAATGGGTTGGCCCACCGTCCATCCAAATCAGGATGCAACTGCTCGGTTTCTTGAGGGGGGATTCTCCGGCGCTGGCGGCTCGGAGTCGCAGCAGCCCGCTCAGACCGCCCCCGGCGAGTCCCGCAATTCCCAACTGCAAGCAATGGCGTCTGAGCATGATTCAATCCTTGTGCGTAAACTCGGGGGAATTCAACATCGACCACAAGATATCCTGGATCAACACCCCGCGGTTTTGATCGGGTTTCGCGAACTCCGCCTCGAGCGATTTTAATTCCTCCGGCGTCGGAAATCGGCTGAAGGTGGCCAAATAGAGTTCTTCCACAATTTGTGCGGGGGTACGATCGCTCTTCGCAAGCCGCTGGCAACGCCCGTCCTCCGACGCAATCTTGCTCGCAATCGCCGGGGCATTCATCAAGTGAAGTGCCTGGACGACAGTCGATTCGGGAAGCCGCTCACAGGGAGGGTCTTGATTGGGATCGGGTCGGCCAAAGGCATCGAGCAATTCCGACTCCGTGCGATGGGTCCACAACTGCATCGCACGTGTGCCGGGGGGCAATCGCGAGAAGGCATGCGCTGTCTCCGTGACCTGGGCAATCGAATCGGCCAGCACCTCCGCGCGCATCCGTTGACGATAATGGCGAGAAAAATTGCGGTTGTCCGCAGCGTTTGTCGCGTTGGGAGTGCTGTCCAGGGAGTAAACCTGCGAAAGGAGCATACTTCGGAGCATCTTCTTGTTATCAAAACCCAGTTCGCGGAAATGGGATGCGAGCGCGTCGAGCAACGCGGGATTGCTCGGGGGATTTGTCGCGCGGAAATCATCGACTGGATCGACGATGCCGACTCCAAACAAGTCAGCCCACATACGATTGACGGCGACATGCGCAAAGGTCGGGTGCGATGGACTGGTCAGCCAGTCGACCAACGCGCCGCGCGGGTCCTCCCCTTCGGCGATCTCGACCGCGTTGCCCCGGAGCGTGGTTGGGGGCAGAACCTGACCGGTGAGCGGATGCTTGACGGCGCCCCCACCGCGCACCAGGATCACTTCTTCGCCCCCGGAGATCGGAGGAGAGAGTCCGACACCCTTGTATCCGATCTTGGCAAAGAACGCAGCCAGCGAGTAGAAGTCCTTTTGGCCATAGACTTCGAAGGGATGCTGATGGCATTTGGCGCACTCCAATCGCACCCCCATGAACAGTTGGCTCGCCATGGTGACGATTTCATCCGGCTCGCGCCTATCCCGAAACACAGTAACCGCCCCATTGCGCCACGTGCTCCCTGTGGCAGTGAGCAACTCCCGGACGAACTGATCATGCGGCACGTTTCTTCGAAACGCGTCTCGGATCCAGCCATCGAGGCTGAGGACCGCCTTGATGCCAACGCGATAGGGATTGGGCCGCAGCAAATCCGCCCACTTGTTGGCCCAGTAGTCCGCATACTCAGGCATTTCGAGCAATCGATCGACCAGCGTCTCCCGTTTGTTAGGGTCATCGCTTCGAAGGAATGCGGCGGCTTCATCCATCGTGGGAAGCCGGCCGAGGACGTCCAGCGTCGCTCGTCGCAGGAATTGCGCATCGGAAGCGGGACCGCTCGGGATGATTCGCAGTTGCTGCAAGCGGGCATAGACCGATTCATCGATAAAATTCTTTCGCGGCAAATTCGCGTAGACCTCATCGGGCACGACCTCCGGCCGCGGAATCGCGGAACTCCACGTGGCGATGTTTCCCATGTAGCGCGCCATGACGGTTGCTTCGCCGGGGAGTTCGCCCGCTCGAATGCTTCCGTCCTCGCTGACGCGTAGAATCGCTGGTTCGTTCGATTGGAACGCGCTCGAGCGAGTGACATCGCGCACCGAACCGTCCGAATAATGGGCCGCGACGACCAGCTGCAATCCTTCACCGGGCGCAAGCGATCGAGGCTCGGGTTGAATGCTCACCTGCCTCAACACAGGATCCGACGGAAGGGTCCTCGCAAAACCAGCTTGGATCCATCGATACAGAATGTCGTAGTCTTCGCTGTCGCGCTGAAATCGTATGCCGCCACCATGCGGCAAGGCACCGGTTGCTTTCCGCAGCAAGAGGCTGTCGCTCGGCGACGCGGGGGAAACGCGTCGGCCGCGGGCGTCGGTCACAATCGATCGGTAATCCATGTCGGCATCAAAACCGAGCAGGGACAAGGCAAATCCGTTCTGGCCACG
>Ga0315901_10005036_pt1 | contig 16222 bp, 18 predicted proteins | sample LakEriMetagenome_10_FD_203761 | JGI IMG/M metagenome (GOLD analysis project Ga0315901, IMG submission 203761) | Freshwater fungal communities from buoy surface, Lake Erie, Ohio, United States - Buoy 2 MA116 | ecosystem: Environmental > Aquatic > Freshwater > Lake | place: USA: Lake Erie, Ohio...
ACTAACTCCCATCCACTTTCAGTATTATATGAACCAGTATCAACAAGTACATATAATTTATTATTATCTCGTTGATATACAACTAGTCCTTCATATACATTTACTGGGGAAAATCCTAAGCGGGATGTAGAGTCTGCTACTGTAAGCCGTGCATCTACAGGTTCATTATTAGTGATTTGAAACCCACCAGGTAATATTATTGCCATGTCTTAGTTTTTCATTTTATATTTTATATAGTCAACGTATATGTTATACTAGTCCCAGCTCCACCAGCTTGTAAAGTAGTAGTACGGTATACTTTGTAATTCCCTACTGTTGTAACTGCATTAAATTGGGATAATACACCAAATCCTGAAGTTGTAATATTGGTTAAGTTTCCTAAACTACTATTATATACTATATAGTGATATTTGTCCCCAGTCCATGTAAATGTTACTGAGTTACCTGAAGGGTTAGTTGTTCCTTTATAGATGGTTCCAATTGTTCCTCCTAATGTAGTATCCCATAATGCTAAGTCTTCTAATTCAGCAGCAGTAAAGCTAGTATTTGCAGATGCACCACCACGTAAACTACGAATTTTAGTAAATGTATCTGTGTCTGTTTGAGTGTTAGTTATTTCAGGAGAATTTAATCCATTTGAGTTATAAAGAGCATTAGTTGTAAATACAATACTATTTGAACCAGTAGCTGATCCAGTTACAAGGAATGTTGATGTTCCTTGGGATCCATTAACATTTGAAAATTGGGTTAAAGTTGTTACACCAAATGAACTAGTGCCGCTAAATGCAAGGATAGTCCAGTTATTAGCAGATCCAGTAGATGATGTTAAGCTTATACTACCTGTTGCGCCTTGTTCAATAGCATTACCAGTTGCACCTAATTGCACTGTTGCAGTTGGGGTTTGTGTTGGGGCTCCAGGTGCTGTTTTACTTAAAATTAAATTAAGTGTTGAAGTTTTTACAACTTCACTACTATCTAAAGGACTGCTAGCGCTAACATGAAGTGTATATTGTTGACTACCAGATGTAGTTAAGTTTGTATTTAATGATGTTCCTGAGGTTGTATTTGTTAATTCTGTACTTCCTGTGAGGATTTTAGCAGATGTAAGTGTATATCCGTTATTAGCCCAAGTACCTGTAACAGTGTAGTTATCAGTTTCAGTGTTAAAGCGGTTAACTAAGAATGTCCCTCCATCAGTAAATGAAGAAATAGACTGTGTTGCTGGCAAACCAAATATGAATGTGAGTAATCCAGAGCTAGTATCAAAAGTAACTGCTACGTTTGTATCAAAATCTTGTACTTGAATTGAATTTAAATTAAAGTTACTAGATGAAACATAAGTAATGTTAGCATTTTCTGCATAAGAGGCAGTTGCAGAATATGAAGCACTTTCTACATATGAAGCTGTTACAGCATATGAGGCTGTTATTACACTATTAGAACCATAAGGGCCATAAACATTAGAAGCTGTTACAAAAGATGCAGTTTGTGAATTTTCAACATATGAAGCTGTTACAGCATATGAAGCGCTATTAGCATTTTCAACGTATGAAGCTGTTTGTGCGTATGAGGCACTTGTAGTGTTTTCAACATATGAAGCTGTAGTAGCATATGAAGCACTATTAGCATTTTCAACGTATGAAGCTGTTTGTGCGTTTTCAACGTATGAAGCCGTTTGAGCATTTTCAACATAAGAGGCAGTTACAGCATATGATGATGATATAATGCTATTAGAACCATATGGACCATAAACATTAGAACCTGTTACAAATGAAGCTGTTTGAGATGTTGTAACAGTCCCATCTAAATATGATGCTGTTAAAGCATATGATGATGTTAATTGATTTACAACTCCATTTGATCCTGTTATAGAACCTATTACATTTAATGAACCCGATATAATTGCAGATCCAGTATAAGGGAATGTACTTCCTCCTCCAGATCCAACTAATTGCCATCCACTGTTACTATTCCATAAACTTGTATCAATCAATACATACAATTCATTTGTATCTTGTTGATATACAACTAATCCTTCATAGACATTAGCTGAAGAAAATGCTAAACGTGCAGTTTGGTTTGCTACTGTTATCCTTGCATCTACTGGTTCATTATTGGTGATATTAAATCCACCAGGTAATATTATTGCCATTTTTTATTTTTATTTATTATGTTAATACATATGTTATTGAAGTTCCACTATACCCACTTTGTAAAGTGTTAGTGCGATATATTTTATATTGGCCAACTGTTGTTTGAGTAAATTGAGACAATACACCAAATCCTGAAGTTGTGATATTAGTTAGGTTTCCTAGGCTACTATTATATATAATGTAATGGTATTTATTTCCAGTCCATGTAAATGTTACTGAATTTCCTGAAGGGTTAGTTGTTCCTTTGTAAATTGTACCTATAGTACCTCCTAAAGCAGTGTCCCACAAGGCTAAATCTTCTAGTTCAGCTTGGGTAAAACTAGTATTTGCAGATGCACCTCCTCGTATACTACGAATTTTGGTAAATGTATCTGTGTCTGTTTGAGTGTTGTTTATTTCTGGGGAATTTAGTCCGTTTGAGTCATATAATGCATTAGCTGTGAATATAATGTTATTAGATCCTGTTGCTGAGCCAGTCACAAGGAATGTTGAGATACCTTGGGATCCATCAATATTTAAAAATTGAATAGCGGTTGTTGCACCAAATGAACTAGTACCACTAAAATTACGGATAGTCCAGTTATTAGCAGACCCAGTAATAGCTACTAAACCTATACTACCCGTTGCACCTTGTTCTATTTGATTACTACTTGCACCTAATTGCACTGTTGCAGTTGGGGTTTGTACAATAGTTGTAGGTGAAATTTTAGATAGAGTTAAATTAAGTGTTGAAGTTTTTACAACTTCACTACTATCTAAAGGACTGCTAGCACTAATATGAAGTGTATATTGTTGGTTACCTGCTGTAGTTAAATTGGTTGTTAATGAAGTTCCTGAAGTTGTGTTAGTTAATTCTGTGCTTCCTGTAAGAATTTTAGCTGATGTAAGTGTGTATCCATTATTAGCCCATATTCCTGTAACATCGTAGTTATCAGTTTGAGTGTTAAATCTATCTGTGTTAAATCCAGTAGAAGTAAATGATGTAATGGATTGTGTTGCTGGTAAACCAAAAATAAATTTAAGTCTTCCTGATCCACTGTCAAAAGTAACAGCTACATTATTGTCAAAGTCTGCTACTTCAATTTCATTTAATGTAAAATTACTAGATGAAACATAAGTAATTCCAGCGTTTTGAGCTGTTTCTGCGTATGCAGCAGTAATAGCATAAGAGGCAGTTAATGGATTTATAACTTCAGGTTCACCGTTTATAGAACCAGTCATATTAAATGAACCTGAAAGGAATATATCATATGCTACAGTTCCTGTAAAGGCATCTACAGATTGGGAAACATGGCCCGGGGTAATGATTCCTAAGGAGACTATAGTAGATTTATCGAGTTGTTGTGCCATTTAATATGTTAATTTATTATAAATATAATTATTTACCTTGAGCTATGTAAGGTTTAACATAATTCTTGCTATTTTTATTTTTACTTTGTTTAGATTTAGCATGAATTCCAGGGCGTTTTTTACGAGATTTTTTTACAAATGAAATTACTGATTGGGTTTTAGTTTTTGCAGCCATTTTTTTATTATAAATATGTTTTAGTTTCCAAGATCTGTTCCTTCAGCTTCTATTCCTATTATTATTTGAGCTTTACTATTATATTTTTTAATAGAATTTAATTCTTTTTGAATATTATCTGGTATGATGTATCCAAATAATTTAATAGTAAAGGTTCCTTTTACTATTCTGTTAGTACTATCTGATACCTCTATAGATGTAGAGTATGAGTCTATGGATGATTTAAATTTAAATCGCTCTGGGTCTCCCCAGTATGAGTCTGAAGCATAATTGATAGCTTCTATAATTTTGTTAAGTTGCTCAAAGTAATATGTTTGAATAGAACAATTATATGTTAATGTTACATAATCAGGTACTACGTTTACTATATATTGTTTAGTAGGTATTCTATTAGTTAATACACTAAAATTAGAATAGGCATTTTTTTGATTATAAACAGATTGCCAAGAAGCATATAAATGTGGTTGATTAGCATCTAACTTATTAGTAAGAGATCTGTTTTTTTCAATAGTGTCTCTTTTAAACATTATTAAAGGGGCCATTATAGCTCCATTTTTATCTTTATAATACCCATCTTTTTGAACAGATTTCCATTTTTCAGGAGAACCATATATTACAGGTACTTCTATTCTATTTCCATTTTGATAAACGTATGGTTTAATAATGTTTTTAAAATAGTACATTATAGATTCATCAATATCTTGTAAACCTACTGTAAATTGCTTAGTTTTATCTCCTTTAGATGAAAGTTTTTCAGATCTATTAAAATCTATACCATTTTGATCATTATCAGTAAATTGTCTAAAATCAGAAGGTATATTTGAATTACCATAAGACTCACCACCAGGAAATACATAAGGATTTACTTGGTCATTTGAAATCTCTTTTTGAGATTTAGGTTGGGGTTTTCTTGAGGATGGCATGATTATATTCTTTCTCTAGTTATTTGAACTTTATCTGCAGGGACATAATGAGCAGAACATATAATAGATATATTTGCTCCAAAATTTTCTAAGCCTGGGTTTAATGGGTTTGTGTTGTATGGGTATCTTGGGTCTTTACCAACAAATAATTGGTTATCATTAACGTTATCAATTTCCCAATAAGATTCATACCACATAACAATGTCTCCAACTTCAGGAATAACATTAGAGTCAACTAAATCATCTCTAAAGAATTTAAAAGTCATCGGTCTGTCTATAGTTACACCAAAATCATCAACAGGGCTAGAAAAATCTCCTCTATCGATTAATACGTTTAAAAGAACAGGTTCTTCATAGTATCTAGCTCCTGATGCTTCGCCATATATGTTTACTTTTGTTTCGTCTGCTTTAAGTTGATAGAATACACATTGTTGTGTAATAACATCCCATAATAATTCTCTATTAAGGTGCCTAAATAATGAAAAATCACGAGCTGTTCCAAATAATGCCATATTATCCTACATAAATTGTCATTGGGACGTAATTAATTGTTTTTTGTTGATTTTCAGCTTCCATTGCTTTCTTTTCAAGTAAAGATTTACGTGAAGTTGAATCTAAGTATATTCTTAAACGCTCAATTAAAGCTTGTTTTTCAGTACTTGCTGCTGATATTAGGTCTGCTTGGTTTAGTGTAACTTCAGATCCAGGGATAGGGATTTGAGAATATTTTCCTCTAATATATCCTAACATTTCTTTTGCAATTGCTAATGCGTATTCAAATATCCAAGAACGTCCTATTGAGTTTATATTAGAGTAAGTTGGATTTTCATATGGTACATCAGCTACATTTGTAATTACACTTCCACTTAAATTAGCATAAGGTTGTCTTGTTTCATCTAATTTAACATATTGAAACCATAGTTGTCTTATATTTCTTATAGTGGGAAGAGGAAATATTTTTAATTGATTGTTTACAAGCTCAAAAGTGTATTGTGATTTTCTAATTTGATCATTAAATTCAATTGCTTGTATTTTTTGTAAATCATAATTAATAGGCATTAACATAAAGTTAATCGCTGGAGAATATGATCCCCATCCAAAACTGTCTAACATTTGCATCATCCCCATTCCTGTCCCTGCATATGGGTCAAAATATCTTGTAATAGCGGGAGGAGCTTCATAGTAAATTCGTTTAATTTCAATTCCTCCATTAATACTTTGTGAAATAGCCCAATCATTTAAATCATATGTTTGTTGATTAGCTACAAGATCAATAGAACCAGAATAGTATGTTACTTTACCTCCTACACCAGCTTCAGTCCCATATTGATTTGAAAGTAAAATAATATTTGCTAAATTTTCTTGAACTAACTTATTATTTGCTGTTGGTATTGTTAATGGGTTACCTTGGAATGTTAATAAATTATCTGCTATTTGGTAGGCATATATCTCATTTCCATATGTTGTTATTGCATCTTCAAGGGCTGTGTAAAAATTTATGTCTTGAAGTTCAATTTCAACTAAAGGGTACCCTAAACGTTGAGATGCAAATTTTGCAAATTTATCAGCATCTTGTTGGAATTGATAATCATTATCATAAAATCCAAAAGGTGTATCGCCTGGAAAGAAGCTACTTGAACCTGGCCAAATTGGGATGTTCATGGGTAAATATTTTGTTATAAATATTGATCAAAAAATAACTATTATAATTATTTATTTTATTTTTATAATATTAAATATTTTTACCTGGAGATCTCCATCTTAAATCTACTGGGTCATATATAAATGACAAACCTTCTCCTGGTTGAACAGTAATATCAGCTCCAACCAAAAATCTATTTTGTGCAGTGCTTCCAATATCGTTATTTTTAAAAATGATATTTCCAGATGTGCCTACGTTAAATACATTGAAAAAATATGTTTTTGTGTTATCTGGGACTACAATACCTGTTAGTTGGAAGTTTCCAGCGGATGTAAGTCTAACTAGTATTGAATTAGCTAAATTAGCTATTACCAAATTATTGGTATTTGCTATTAAACTACCAGTTGCAAATGTTGGGCCAAATTGCAAACCACCTGCTAAGGTCAAAGCACCATTTACTATTAGATCACCATCAATAACTGCATCTCCTCTATCTAATAGATAATCAAATGATCCAGTTCTTGAAATAACATCTAAACTAGAGCTTATATTTTGAGATGATGTTAATGGTACTAGTAGTTCAACCCTATCCGTTGATGAGCCCGTTATGAACAAAGAGCCCGTATTAGTTTGTGGTCCTATTAATCCAAATGATCCGGAAACATTAAATGAGCCGGTGTATGTTTGAGTACCAGCTACAGAAAAGCTGCCAGATGCATCTAAAGAACCAGTTAACGTTAAAGTTCCTATGATATTAGCTGAACCCGTTACATTAAGTGAACCAGTAAGACTGTATGACCCGGTTGCAAGAATAGACCCTGTGATTGTAAAAGGTCCTGTGACACGAAGGGAACTAGTGAACAAGGCATCTGAAGCTGTTATGCTTGTAGACACAAACAAAGACTGCAGCTCAGCTGCGGAGCCAGATGTGATGACTTTTTTCCAGTTTGGCATAATTATTTAATTTTTTATTGTGGTTAGATACATACATTTATGCCATGTATATGCCTACTTCCTTTCGGCCAACAATAATTTATTATACATATAAGATTATTTCTTTTGTTTAGATATTTCTACTGAAGGTTGGGGTGCTTGTTGAAGTTGTTGTTCAATTTTAATTTGTAATTGAGCCAAAAATTGAGCATCTGCTCCTTTAATAGTAATAGAATCTAATCCAGCACGAATAAGTTGTAATTCTGGGATGTTATACATGTTATTTATTTATATATTGGTTTTGTAATTTTAAAGCTATATTATAAAGGGTTTCTATGTGTTCACCTTTAAATGTAGATTCTTTTATTAACAATAATATAAATTCTATTTCGTGCTTTTCCAAAGAAAAATCCCCTCCTTTTGAAGAAGGGGATAAGTTTTGTATTTTATCTAATATACTCATAACTATTTTTAATATTTTATTAAGCGTAAATCCAAATTTCACCATCATCTGTGTCTATATGGATTGTACCGTATCCATTAGCTGTCCCACCATATATTGGTGCTGTACTTCCTGCAGTTTGTCCTGTTCCTACTTGAACAGCACCTACATAAACTGAAGGAGTAAATGAAGCATTAGTAGCATTGAATGAAGATGTAAAGCCCCAACGAGTTGTTGCTGAATCATAAGCATATGCTTCTCCTATATTTTGAGTTCCTTGTTGAACAATAATCCCACCATCCCCTGTAGTAGTACTTCCTGAAGCAAATAGAACAAAACGATCTGCTACTAATAAATTTTGTGTATTTTGAAATGAAGCAGTACCATTAACTGTTAAATCTCCTGTAATGGTTACATTTTCATCAAATTGAGCATCAACACTAACTGTTACTAAAGTACCATTATCTGTTATATTTGTATTTTGAAATTTACCATCGTTGTCATCCCATTTAACAACTGTGTTATCTGATAAATCAGCTGCTCCTGATACTGATACTGTAGCTGTAGTACCACCATCGTATGTAAATGGGGAAACACCTTCTCCATGTGTTAAGTCAGGTAAGTCTGCATAACCGCTAAAAAATCCTTGAAATGACCCACTAAATGATCCACTTAAAAATGTATCAGATACTGAACCTGATATTTGTTGGTTAGAGTTTACTAGTAGGCTTTTTAGATGAGCATCACTTCCTGATACTATTACTTTTTTCCATTCTGCCATTTGTTTTGTTTTTTAAGTTATTGTTTTTTATTATACGTATGTTAATTTAATCTAAGCCTATAAAAAATGATGAAGATGTAAAATAAATTCCACCATTAGGTGCTAGAGTATTTAATTCTATTGATTGGGTAGATAAAATTAAAAGTCCATTAATTGTCATATCCCCACTTTGGGATATTGTTAAAATAGGAGTATTTGAAATATTTTTTATTAAAAATACATTTTCAGCATTACTAGAAATAATAGTAGACCCTTGATTATTTATTGTAAAAAATTCTGAGCTTCCAGAGTTAATTAAAAATATAGTAGAGTCTGAGTTAACGCTAGCAGTTACACTGCCTGTAAGGATTCTAAATATTTCATCTACATTTCCAGGAGGGCCTATAGGGCCTTGTGGGCCTTGAGGTCCAATAGCTCCAACAGTAACAACACTTGTAATGGGTTGGGTAACTTCAATTGAAGTTCCTGTGTTGTTATTTATTACAGTAATTTTCCTGTTGTTATCCTCTAAAGAAACATTATTATTATTTTGATTTACATTAATAGTATTAGCCATTTAAAAGCTCCCTAAAGTCACATTTTTAGATAATCTTACTTCTCCTTCTAATAATCGTGTTACTACATAACAATCACCGCTACCTGTAGAAATTTCTAAGTCATATACACCTTGAGTAAAATCTAATTGAGAAGAAGAAATAGCTGATATATAAACTCCAATTGTGCCTGAGGTAGGTGGGTTAATTGAGTTTGATCCGCTTAAATTTAAACCAGTTCCACATGCATCTAAACTAGATGATAAAGTTATATAAACTTCACTTGACCCAACATTAGGTCTAATTTGCATTCTAGCTTGATACCCTGTTAAATCAACAGGATTTCCATTAGAGTCAGTATATGCTAATTGAAAATTAACAGTAGCACCTTGTTCAATTACAAAAGAGTATCTTCCTGCAGCCATTTATTTTATTATAAATATGGTTATCCTCTAAATGATTTGTAAACTTCAAGAATATCATCCACTATAGGATGTCTATGATTTTTTTCTAATGTTATTACATTAAATCCAGGTACTTCTTTCATGTGTTTACATATTACATCAAATCCAGAAGTTTTTTTATCTCTTAAATCAATTTGAGCACCATCACCACAAAATATCATTTTACTTCCTGAGCATATACGGGTTAAAAGTAATTCTGTTTGGTTATCTGTTAAGTTTTGAGCTTCATCTACTACAACTAAACAATTAGTAAAGTTTCTACCTCTCATAAATGATACAGGAACAATTTCAATTTCACCTTCAGCTATACATTTTTCAATTTTTTCTTTACTATATAAACGATGCATGTTTTCATATACAGGTGCTGTAAACGGTGCTAATTTTTCATTAACATCTCCTGGTAAAAATCCTATGTCTTGGCCTGCTACTACAGTAGGTCTTGTGATGATTATTTTTTCAATTTCTCTACTAAATAAAAGATCTAAAGCAACATTAGCGGCTAATAATGATTTACCAGAACCTGCTTTACCACGTAGTATAGTTACTACATCATTTAAAATTTTAGCTTTAGCTAACTTTTGCTCTTCATTTAATTGAATATTAAATTTAATAGGGCCTTTTGGTTTTCTTTTTGCTTTAAAGGCTTCTTGAGCTTCAGGAGTGCGATTATAATCATTCATATAACTGGGTTTTAAGTATAAATATTAAAAAGAGACAAAAAAAGCCCAGCTTTCGCTAGGCTTTTTATCTCGATTAACTGTTACTCTTATAGAGTAGCTAAGTCATTTACGAAGATACGACCATAGAATTCAGGACGAATCATTTTCTTAGCGTAACGAGTCAAGAGACCTTTTCTTGGTGTAAAGGTATCAGGATCGTACACAAGAGGCGTCATGATTAATGGAACGTATGGAGCAAATACCGCACCAGTTTCAAGGAATTGAGATCCTCTATAACCCATCAAGATAAGATTTTCAGTCATGTATGGGTTTTTGAATACTGTATAACGGTTATTTAATTGTCCTGCTTTTTGGATACCAAATGCATAAGACATTTTAGTTACATCACCATCAGAAGTTGAAGCAAATCCTGGGATTGATTCAAGGATAGTTGCTACTGAAGGAGAACATACTAAGAAATTAGCTCCACCTCTAAGAGTCTTTTGGTGAATCTTATTAGAAACTTTTTGCATTTTAGTTCCTAAAGTTGCAAACCATTGACCTTGAGTATTAAGGAATCCTAAATCATCTGCCCAAGCTGTTTTACCTGCATTAAGGTAATTGTTGTTTTTAGCAGACCAGTACTCATCAGCTGCAGAAGCATCTTGAATAATCATATCTAAGTTTTCTAGGTCAATTTCTAGAGCGATATACTCAGACATAATTGAAGTCAATTCAGCTTCAGCATCAAGAGATTGGTAAGCATTCAAATCTTGAGCAAATTCTGGTGTCCATTGTGCTTTCAATTTTCTTGTTTTAGCAACAATAGCTTCAGATTTCATTTTGATGTCAATTTGAGGAATTGCTAATGCATCAGCAGCAGTAGATTCAGCGTTAGTATATCCAGCACCAGAATTGTCTTCAAAATCACCTCTGTAATTGTCAGCAGGTTGTAGGTTGTAGTATAATTTAGCTCCAGCAGATGTAGCACTCATGTTGGCAGCATCACTAGCAAATACAAATGTAATTGTAGTACCATTAGTAGAAGTGTACTGAGGTAATAAATTAACGTTTGTAAAATTAGATCCTGATTCAAGTACAAATGCACGAACACCTTTTTTATCAAATACACGTCCTGGGCTTGTAGGTCCATTTACAGTCATGTAAGAGTAATCAGCACCAGCTGCAATTGAAGCTGAAAGTTCAGCATCATAATTGATTAAAGCCCAAGTAGAGTTAGCAGGGTTGATAGATCCTGAAGCTATTGGGTTTAAAGATTCTGTGAATTGGTTGATTGAATAAGCAAATCTACCAGCACCATAAAGACCACCATAAGGATCTGCATTAGCTCCTGGGTTGGTTACACCGTACATAGAAGATGTATCAGCATATACTTCGCTAGAAGGTCCAAATGTAGTTTTAGGAGCTTCTTTACCTTGTCCATATTGGAAATCAAGGAAGAAAACTAGTCCTGAAGGCATGTTCATTGGTTGAACAGACATGAATTCTTTAGTTGCTGCTAAAGAACCAAAAATCTTACGTACCAATGGAAGAGCTACACCAGCCCAGTTTTCACCTTGACCAACGTTAAATCCTGAACCTCCTAATTGGTTTGAAGATTGTTCTACTACTAATTGTTTTGCTTGGTTTTCAAGGATCATAGCCATGTTGTTTCTATCAACTTCGCTATTCAATCCTTCTAATAATCCCGTTTTAGCCCATTTAGAAGCCATACGAGTTGCGTCGCTTTGCATGTTTTTCCATCCAGAAGCTGCGCTTTCTAATAAAGAATTAATACTTGACATTTTGTTTTGTTTTTTTGTTTTTGTTTTTAAATTAGTTACTTAATAATTCCAGCCAATTTTTGCATTCTTAAAAATGCCTCGTTTGACTCTACGATTGGTTGTTTTACAGTTGGAGTAACAGTTGTTTTAGAAGCTCTACCTAAGTTTTCTTTAATAGTTTCTTTTTTAACTTTAATTCCCTCGTTTAAAGTTTCATAAACTAATTTAACTTCACTTACGTTGTTAGCTTTATCAAACGAACTTAATACTTTCACTTTTTGATTTTCGTTTAAGTTTTTAGATTTGAAGATTTTATTTGAATAAAGTAATTTAGCATTTAATAAATTAATTTCATTTAATTCACTTCTTAAAGTTTCAATTGTTGATTTAGCTTCAGCTAATTCTTCTTCAGTCTCATCAATTCTAGTAGCACCTCCTGCAGCTGAGCCTAGCCCATTAACTACTTTAAGAATTTTTTGCCACTTTTTAGCTCCTTCTTTTGCTTTTCTTTCAGCATAAGATCTTAAAGCAACATATGCTACTCCAGATGAAATTAAAGCTGCAATTCCTCCAAGAATAGCTGCTAGTTCTGGTCCTGCTGGGAATGGTTCTTCTTTTAAAATACTTTCAGTTACATTAGCAAAAGCATCCTCAATTTCTTTGTCTTCTGAGGTTTCTTCTCCCATTTCTTCAATTTCTCTTAAAAGTTCTGCTAAATCAACGTCTTCTTCTTCAAAAGAAGCTTCTTCTTTACCTTCTTCACCTTCTTCACCTTCTTCAGATTCAAAATTAGGTCCTGCTTCTATGTCACCATCTTTAATCATTTGTGCGAGTACATCTTCAATCATTTCCTTTAATTCATCATCTGAGATTTCTTCATCTTCATCTTTGTTTTCATCTTCATCTTTAGCTTCTTGAAGGTTTTCTTCTTCTTCTTCTCCTTCTTTTAACTCATCTTGTTCTAACTCTGCTAAAAGCTCTTCCAAATCAACTTCCATTACATCTCCTTCTTCATTTTCAGTAACATCTTTAGCTGTTACTCTTTTTTTAGTTTCTGGGTCTTCATGTTCTTCTGCGTATTCTTTAATATCGTCTGATTCCATTTCTTGAAGTTTTAAAGATAGCATAGATTTAAGTTGAGGTGTAAAGGCTTCTTCAAGAGCTGCTTTTGCGTTAGCTATAGCCATTTCTTTTACTGCTTTAGCTTCAGCGATTGCTTCTTTAAGCATTTCTCTGTTTTTTGCCATTTTTCCTAAATTTAATTTTGTTGGGAAAGTACGTTTATTATTCAAACGTAATAGAATTCAATTAATTGCGATACCACATAGTGTGAGGGGTGGTATATTCTGTTATATGTATGTATGGAGTTTATTAAAGTCACAAAAAACAAAAAAAGCTCTCAAAAAGAGAGCAATTTTTTTATTAGTTTGTATATTTTAAAATAAAGGGCAAGTACCTTTTGCACATAAAATATCAGTTATTATTGAATTTGTACGTGCATAAGGATCTAAATATGTTGTTCTTGATTCATTTAATGAACCATTTTTCATCCATGAATCTGGGTTTGATGGGTTTGATACTATATCCCAAGTAAGTAATTCAAAGTCAGGTTGTACTTCCATTATCTCACCTACTTGCTTTAATGATCCCATTCCACGAGATGAAATACCAATTGTTAAACCATTATTAACTAATGCACCTGCTATACGACCAGATACTGTTCCTTTTGGCCCTGGGTCTGAAAATATTTCAATAGTTCCCCATATTTCATCTCCATCCCACCACATTTTTCTAATAGCGTGTGATGCATTTTTTAAATTGATTACTTGGGAGTCAGGGTGATCTAATTCACCGCATGTTTCAGTTGTTTTGTTTTGGATTTTCTTTTGGAAGTGATCAATTTCACGTTCCCACAACTCACGTTTATAGTATCTTCCATTACCATTTTTTACTTCAACAGTAGCTAAGATACCTTCAACAAAGATATTCCCATTATTTTTTAATCCTTCTAAAAGGCGAACCGGCTGAGGGATAAAATGTCTAGTTTCTATTAAGAGTTGCTTGTTCATATTTTAATATTCTTCGTCTTCTTCTTCAAGATTCTTAAATTGAATTTTATCAATTGTTTGGAGACTTTTAAGTATTGCTTGGGCTGATTTTTCACTTTCCTTATCAAGAACTTCAGAAGGAGGGGCTTCATTTAATTCTACTTCATCTATAGGTTCATCTTCATCAATTATTTCTTTTTTATCGGTTTTAACCTTAGATTTAGACATAGTTTTTTCAAGTTTGCCTTTAGCTCGTTCTAATACTTTAATATCTTTTTGAATTTCTTTAACTTTTTTCTTATCAGTTAAAGCTTTCATATCCTCATCTTCATCTAATTTAGTAAGTTGAGATTGACGTTTTTCAATAGCATCATTAAGTTTTTGAAGTTTTGCTTCTAATACTTCATATTCAGCCATTTTATTAATTTCAGCTAATTCTTTTTCAACACTTTCTTTTAAAACTTGTGCTTCCATAAGAGCTATTTTAATATCTTCTGAATATTTAGATTTAAAATTGTTCCATTCTTCGTCAGTCATGTTTTTCTTAAAATACATTACTGTTTCTTTGTCTTGAGCGGATTTAGCCCATTTTTCTTCCCAAGAAGAATTTTCTTGGTTTAAAGAAGACTCACGAAGCATTATTTCTTCTAATTCTTTTCTAGTTGCTTCATCTAATGGGATTTTAACACCTACACCTTTTTCACGTTCAATAGGCATATTAACAGCATGGTAATTACCTAATGATGTTTTAGGTTCAACATTTTTCTTAATTAATGCTCTAACCATTGGGTCTATGTCAGAAACAAGTTTTTCTAATTCATTTTTACCCATTTCTTTTTCTCTAGAAGTTCTTCCTTTTTCAAGAGTTTGTAAAGCATTATATAAAAAAGTAGAAATTAACATTATTGCCCCTTCAGGTTTAGTAAGAAACTTAATATGAGGGATTTGTAATGATTCATCTCTAGTAGGAGCATTAGGGCCAGGGTTTGAAAAATTAAATTTATCAATTATTTCTTGAGATAAAAATGCACTATCTGGGATGTATCTTTTTCCACTGCCTTTAGTGTTAGCAGTATTAATAGTCATCATACCGTAATTTCCACCACCTTTAGCTTCTTCTAATTCTTCATTAATTATTTCACGAATTACTTTGCGTAATTTAGTTTCCTCATTTAAGTTATTAGATTCATTTAAATTACCATACCCTGATGATTTGTATTTTCCTTTAACTTCTTTTGGAGTACCTAAACCAGGAGCTTCAGTAGTATATCCTAAACCTTTAACTCCAAATTGACCATCTTTTGTATAATGGATTGGGTCTTTAGATAAATTTTTCAATACAATATCTTTCAATTGTTGCATTGTTTTATCAGCGTTTTTAGGATCTTTTAATTCAGCATAATAACCCATCATTATTTGATCAAAAATCAAATTATCAGGATTTTTATCATCTGTTTTATCATATTGTTTTTCAAGATCTTTTTCAACAGGTTTAGATACTTTTTTTTCTTCTGCTTTTACTTTTTCATCTTCATTTTCTTTCTTTTTAGCTTCAGCTAAAAAAGATTCAAAAGCAGATTCAAATGATTCTTTTTTTCTAGGTTCATACCCAGATACAACAGGTAAACCAATTACATTTTCAGAAATGATATTTTTTGTTTTAAGTGAAGATACAGCTTCTTCATATGTAGCAGCATTGCGTACAATATTAGGAAATTGACGTTTTGCTTCATTTAAGAAAACACCTTTGTGTCCTTTACCTTCTTTAATTGATAAATACTGGTCTTGTAATGTTTTTTTCATTATTTTTCTGTTAATAATTTTTTAATATCTTTTAAGTAGCTTAATACCATTTCAATAGGTTGTGTTATGTCATATGAGCCTACATCTCCACTATAAAATTCAATAGTCTCATTTTTTGCATTAGAAATCAAAGGAGTTATTTCATTCATTAATTTTTCAATTTCATCTAGACCTGCTATACGCATTTTTTGGAAATCATTTAACTCATTTAATTGTTCTTCTTCCCATAATTTTTTAACTTCTAATCCTGAACCTTTAATTTTGTCAGGTACTGGTTTATATCCTATTTTATAATAGTATTTAGTAGGGGAAGTTTTATTTTTTTTAGAGTAAGCAAATGGAGTACCATATGCTTCTCCACCACCACTAGAAGAAGAAGCACCACCCATTCCAGTAGCGTTCATCTCTTTTAATTTTTTTCTTATTATTTCCTTTAACTTATCCATTTGCTGTTTCTAATTCATTAATTAAATCATGGTATTGTAACAAGTCAACTAAATCATTGTCAGTTACTTTACTATTTTTTGTTGGA
>Ga0315901_10005038_pt1 | contig 16219 bp, 12 predicted proteins | sample LakEriMetagenome_10_FD_203761 | JGI IMG/M metagenome (GOLD analysis project Ga0315901, IMG submission 203761) | Freshwater fungal communities from buoy surface, Lake Erie, Ohio, United States - Buoy 2 MA116 | ecosystem: Environmental > Aquatic > Freshwater > Lake | place: USA: Lake Erie, Ohio...
TCAACAATTAGACCCCAGATCATAATGGAAACTATCAGCCTTTTTTTTATAGCAATTTTTTTAGTAGCGGTTACTGCTGGTATTAGTTATTTTATTTTTATTGCCAAGGTTCAGGACTACGAAAATAAAATCAAAAGACATGCTCTTGCGCTATTAGCTCTCAATGTATCGCACCTACATGATGCCGCTAACTATTTTTCTCTTGTTAGAAATAACCTTGAAAAAGCTGACCCAAAAGCTCTTAGTAATTTTTGCAAAGGAGCTCAATTCCATTTTAGGTCACTATTTGAGGATCTTAAGCTAAGCATTGAGGAGCTGGAAGTTAGCTCACTAAAAAGCGAAAAATCACGGCTTTCGATCTATCAAATTGCCGCGGTGGATCTAAAAGATCTGCTCGAACTTGAGTTACTGCAAATAAGCAATTTTAATAGACTTGAGATAGTCGATAAGACAAATGCCCAAAACGCTCTTATAAACGGCAATTTCACGCTTTTATCTAAGGCTATTATTAATCTTGTCGAAAACGCTCTCCAGCACACAAAAAACAAAATCAAGCTTAGCTTAATTGATAATGGCTCTCATTATGAAATTCAAGTGAGCTCCACCGGCAGAGGCATCCCTGAAGCTGTAATAAACGAAATCAAAGTCCGCGAGCTTAATATCAGTAATCTTGGTCATGGTCTATCTGGGCTATCAGAGATTATGGAATTTCATCACGCCGAAATCCGCATTGATAACTTGCTTACTGACGGCGCTTGCATTAGATTGATTTTTAATAAATACCTCTCAAAGCAAATAAAACCAAAATCTAGTCTCAGTAAAAACATCTCAAGATCTCCTAGAACCCAATCGACAAGCAAGATTAGCTATATTACGGTTTCTGCGCTAATTTCTATTTTTCTCGTGGGCGGATTAGTTTATTATTCTTATAACCGTAAACGAGCTAATGATTTTTACAGCAAGCAAACTCGTCAATTCTCTAAAATCACTAAAGATCCTCTCCTTGCCGAAAAAAAATTATTCTTCAAAAACGAATTAATTAATCTTGGCAGATTAACTTCTAACTATGATTACCAAAACGAAAAAACAATCGAAGAGGTAAAAGCCAAAATTCTTGATAATATCAATCCTAATTATAGAGATTTTATTAGTCTAATCTTACTTGAGTATCAATACTCCTCAGCTCCTGCAGAGTACCTTGAGAAGCTGGAGCAAGAAGCTTTATCTTTAATCCGCCAATACCCTAATTCTAAACATCTAAATTATCTTTGCTCCCTGTATTATGACCAGCAAAACCACTCATCAAAAGCTTTTTATTATAAACTCAAGTTTTTAACTAGTAATCTTATCGAAGTTTTTTATGGTGAACCAGAAATTACAACGATAAAAAAATTCAGCTCCGGATCTGATAGAACTGAGATAATCAGCAATTACCTAGCTCTAAACGCCACATTAAGCACCGCAGACACTCAAGAAAATAATGAAGATAAAGACTCTAAAACCAGCTCTGTTAGTGGGTTTACAGAAGATGAAGAGTTACTAAACGGTGACGCTCTGACTAATACCCGCCCAGTCGGAGAAACTCTTAGTGAAGAAGAAAAAAAGCTCATCGAACAGGCTGAAACCCTGATTAATACCCAAAACAAAAAGTTAGGGATTTAGAACCTGCCTACAAATCCTCTATCTTAAACTCACTATAACCTTCATAGAAATAACTCACGTCAATCCCTTTCATAAACAGGGCTCTATCGTGAATTAATCCAGTAAGAGCATTTTTCAGAAGAGTTTTTATCTCCAGATCTTTTATAACGCTTCGTTGCATAGCTGATAGGTACTCATCTTTATCCACCAGATTCCAGTCTATAACTAGCTTTAGTTCTTTTTTTAGTATTAAATCCAGCCAAATGCGAGTGGCGCGCCCATTACCTTCACGAAAAGGGTGTGCGATATTCATTTCTACATATTTAGCGATGATCTGGTCATAATTATTTTGGGGCATTTTATCAATATTTTCTAAGCAAGCTTTTAAATACATAGCAGGAGCAAACCTAAAATCTCCTTTAGAAATATTCACATCCCTAACAAGCCCAGCAAAATCATAAATATCCCCAAATAAATAATCATGAATAAAAGCAAGCCCTTTAAAAGTGCCTATTTCAGCTCTCTCAATATCACCTGAATCCCAAAGTTTTTTAGCTTTTTGTTTACTAATTCTCTCTTCTGTCTTCGCTAATTCGACTTGATCTAAAATATTTAATTTATTTTCAAGCACCATAAAACACCCTCAGACCCCGTTACCAAGTGGATTTCGAGCCAAATCAATAATCTTATCAGCGACTTGCTCGATACTTAAATTATCAGTATTAATTTCATAAGCCGAATCTGCTTTTTTAAGAGGCGCTATATCGCGGGTAGAATCAAGCTTATCGCGCTCTTTAATCTCCTCAATTAACGTATCCAAGCTCACGGTTTCACCTCGAGCGCTTAGCTCCTGGAACCTTCTTTTGGCGCGGATTTCAGGAGAAGCAGTCAAAAATATTTTTGTGTTTGCGTCTGGAAACACGACAGTCCCGATATCTCGCCCGTCCATAATTACATTATTTTTTTGAGCAAGCTCACGCTGGAGAGTGAGGAGCTTAGAGCGCACTTGCCCAAAAGAAGCGATATAACTAACATGCTGACTAATTGTATTAGAACGGATTTCAGCGGATAAATCTCGCGCCCCAGCAAAAACTTTTTTACTATTATCCTGCAAGTCGATCTCAAGGCTTACTAAAATATCTTCTAAGATTTTGGCGTTTGTGTTGTTATTGGTTTTATCGACACTCATATTATGAGCGCTAAGATATTCTAACCACAAAAAAGCCACCACTCTAAACATCGCACCAGAATCGATATATAAATAACCTAACTTGCCAGCGATGATCTTGGCGACTGTACTTTTGCCGCTAGCGGCAGGCCCATCGATAGCGATAATCTTATACTCAGACACTAAACAGACTCACTCACTTGCGGATTTAGCTTAAAAGTTTCTCGTTTTTCAAAATATCTATTAAGAGCATTTAAATACGCCTGCGCTGAAGCCAGCAATATATCAGTGTTTGCGGAGTGTCCGCTATATATACTCTTGGTTTTATCATCTTGAATTCTGATAATCACTTCTCCAAGCGAATCTATACCTTCTGTGACAGACTTCACCGAGAATTCTATTAAGGTGCAATCTGCGCGAGTAAGTTTTTGGATACACTTACAAATCGCATCGACAGGACCAGTACCTAACTCCGCACCTTTTAGAATATTGGTTTTATCGCGCTGATCTTGAAGCATGACACTCGCTGTTGGCAGACCACTAGAGCCGCAAGTTACTTGAGCGTGAAGTAGCTCAAAAGTGCTCACATTGTCGCTTTGGAGAGAATTATTAGTAGCAAGACTGAGAAGATCTCTATCGTCAATGCGTTTTTTCTTATCAGCCAGGCGGATAAATCTAGCATAAATATCTTCAAGATTTTCTTGATTAATATTTTTAAACCCGAGCTGTTCAAGTCTAGATTTTAGAGCATGCTTACCAGATCTAGGCCCCAAGGGGATTTGCGTGGATAGAATTCCAATATCTTCTGGATTCATGATCTCATAAGTTTTTTGGTTTTTGAGCATGCCATCTTGGTGGATGCCAGACTCATGAGCAAAAGCGTTAGCGCCGACAATAGCTTTATTAGGCTGTACAAAAATACCTGTCACATTACTGACAAGCTTACTAGTTCTGATGATTTGACGAGAATTTACATCAGTAAATAGACCCAGATCACGGCGAGTTTTTAGAATCATTACTATCTCTTCAAGTGCCGCATTACCAGCGCGCTCGCCAATACCATTAATCGTACATTCCACTTGGCGCGCCCCATTCATCAAAGCCGCTATGGAATTAGCTGTAGCGAGCCCCAGATCATTGTGACAGTGAACAGAAATTATCGCTTGATCGATATTAGGCACATTAGCTTTTATATCAGCAATCAACTGCCCAAATTCCATCGGAGTGGTGTATCCCACTGTATCAGGGATATTGATAGAAGTGGCTCCGCTAGCAATAGCGGCTTCAATGATTTCATACAAAAAACTTTTTTCACTACGCCCAGCATCCTCCGGCGAAAACTCAATTTCGTTTACCATGGATTTAGCAAAGGCGACCATATCTTGAGCACGCTTCAATACCTGTTCAGGAGACATTTTTAGCTTATGCTCCATGTGGATAGCTGAAGTCGCGATAAAAGTATGCAACCTGCTTTTGCGAGCTGGTTTTAGAGCGTCAGCGGCGGCAATAATATCTTTTTCAAGCGCGCGCGCCAGAGCACAAATCGTAGGACCTTCGATTTCTTCAGCAATTCTATAAACAGCCTCAAAATCACCTTTACTAGAGACCGGAAACCCCGCCTCAATTACATCTACATTTAAAAGAGCTAATTGACGGGCGATTTGGAGCTTCTCGCTTGAGTTCATAGTCGCGCCAGGACTCTGCTCACCATCTCTTAAGGTGGTATCAAAAATATAAACTCTATTTGAATCGGTCACTTGTTTAATTATAGTAGGTTCTTGGAAAAACATTAAAGATACATTGAAAAATGCGTCTTTGACGATTTTTCAACACTTCTCACAATTCCAATATACCCATATAATGTAAATAGATGTCGTCAAAAAACGGCTTAATTATCATATGTTTTTGCTTTTGGCTAGTTTTTGCTGGCTTAGCTGTCTTTGCCGAGGAAAATTTACCTTCTCTACCACCTGAAAAAGAAGCTTTTTTGGAGGGTAAAATTTCTCGAATAGAAATTTCTGGTAATCATTTATTAACAGATGAGGATATTAAAAAAGTTATTACCAGCTATCCTGGTATGCAGGTTTCACGAGATATTATCCTTGATGATCTTCGCAAAATTTTTACTCTGGGATATTTTCCAGCTCAGGGAGTTACAGCTAAGCCTTACCAACAAGATGACGGCTCTATAGTGCTTGAGTTTGTGGTCACAGAAAACCCGCCAGTAAGCGACTTGATTGTCTATGGAAACTACTCTAATTCAGGGATTGATGCTTATAGCTATTTTAGCGATCTAATAGGTAAGCCAGAAAACACCAGAGCAATAAGCGAAAAGATTCAAGCTCTAGAACAAGAATATTTTTCAAAAGGTTTTATTGTAGCCCGAGTTAAAGATATAGACCTGGATTCAGCTGGCAGACTTAAGATTTTTATTGATGAGGGTATTATCAGCGAGATAGTTTACACCGGTAACGCTCGCACAAAAGCCAGTTTCTTAAAGCATCTTATTAGCAACACCAATATTAATGAGCCTTATAACGAGTTAGATTTTTCAAAAGATTTTAAGCGTTTAAGAGGAGTTGGCTATTTTAATAACGTTAGTAGAGTTGTAAGACCGAGTGAAACTGATAATGGTTATGTACTTGAAATTCAATTACAAGAAAAAGAAAAATACACATCGCTGGGCATTGGCGGTGGCGTTAACTCCTCTGCTGGTATATTTGGGAATGCTACTCTTGCTCGAGGTAACATTAAGGGTAAAGGTGAGACTTTAAACGTTAGCGCTCTACTGGGATCCGGTCTGGGTGCGGGTTCCACTCTAAACACCAATAGTAATTTCGTGCGCAGAGGAAGATTCACTTCCATAAATGCTAGTTACTCAATTCCATATTTTCATGACACCCGCTACACCCTAACTAACACGTTAAATTTAAGCAAAGGACCAAACTTCGCTGTTGACTTATCTAAGCAAACTACAGCAAGCCTCGGGACAGGCATTTCAAGAGGCTTTGGAGAGAATCATGTCTTTAGACTTAACGCTAATGCTAATTATATAGACGTGCAAGACCGCGATAGAAGCCAATATATAAATGATGTCGCTAAAAATATAGCTGAAATAGATAATTTAACTAATGAAGAGATACTCAGTAAAGGCGGCAAAGATTTTCTTGGAGGGCGCATGGGTATTGCAAGAGCAGAGGCTCGCAAGATACGAGATGAGCAAATCGTAAAAGGTTTTTACTTCGGAATTAATCCTAGCTATAGTTTCGCTGACCTTGATGATCCAGCCAGACCGCGCTCAGGATGGAGATCCCGCTTCGGACTGAATCCTAATGTAGGCTTAGGAGAAATCAATAGTTACTCTAAGTTAAACGGAAGCGCCACCAAGTATATCCCTGTCGGAGAAAAATCTTCTTTTATATTTAATGCTCGAGGCGGATATGAGCTTTTTGGAGATATCCCTCAATTCGATAAATACCGCTTGGGGACAAGCACTGGAGTGAGGGGCTATAGACAATTCAGCCAGCTTGGAGTCGGTAATAAATTACTTATTTCAACCAGCGAATTTCGCACACCTCTGTATAATATTGCCAGACCTTTAAAAAAATATAAATGGTCCAAGAATTTGGATTTTGCAGTTTTTGCTGATGCTGGAATGGTTGGAGGAGACGTTAGACTAAACCGCGTGACTGATAGATTATCTCAGGCCGCTTCTGTGGGTTTTGGGGTGAGAGTTAATTTGCCCTTAGTCGGGGCCTTAAGATTTGATATAGGATTCCCTCTGGTATCAGCACTGATAGATGATAAATTATTTAGATTAAATTTTGGCCCAGCTGATTTTTATTAAAAAATCAGGTATTTTGGTTATTTTTTTTGATTTATGGACGCCCAATGTGGGTATATGATATTATTCACATTTATGTCTAATAAAGAAGAAATTGCAGATATTAATACCGCTCTTGAAGAAAAAGTCGCTGAAACAGAACCGGTGGATCTAAGCGAAGAAGCTAGAGTAGCTTTTGCTCTTTATTTAGATGTTATGAAAGACGGTAAAGTTACCAAGGATGGCACTAAAATCCCTCCTCTAAACACTCATAAAATTTCAAGAGTAGCTGAAGTTAATGTTAAGCAAGTCTCAAAAAGCTTTGATAGACTTCGCACAAAAGGTTTTTTAAACAATGATGATAATGGCGAACTTATCATACCTAATATTTTTGAATTTGAACAATGGCTAAAATCTGAAGGCGCTGCGATCGATTAATTTTTTAGGCTTCTTAACTAAATCATAATATAGATATTGTATAGAGAGTCTGTAATGGCCCTCTATCAATCAATCCCCTATGTAAACTCAGCCGAAAGGTTAGCTGATGCCGAGTCCTTAGTAACACAAACTCAGTCAGATAACGCTTTTGCAGAACAACTATCCCAACAAGCAGTTTTAGGAATCGGAGATGCTCAAGCGGCGCGTCACTTACTAGCCACAGTCAGAGAACTATTAGGGCATGCTCGTGTTAATCAGCAGTTCTGGCTAGAAGTAGCAAAAAGTGATAAAGAGCAATATAAAAAAGTAGTGGAGCTAATCAAAAGCACCTAATTAGGAAGTTTATGTTATTAGATACAAGTAGAACATCTATCGAGCCCAATTATATAAATTGGGATATCCAACAAGAAAAAACCAAAGACGCTATAACTCAATTAGCGGCTAGTAACTTTCAGGATATTTTCAGCTTAACTAGAAGAGTTGGAGACTTAGAAGTTAAAATGAACCGCATTAAGTATCGTGCTCAAGGAATAGGTGGCATGATCGGTATGGGAGCTGGAGCTCTTGGTGGCCCGCTTGGGAGTGTAATTGGTTTTGGCGTAGGCAGATCAATCGGTGGTTTTATCGGTAATGGAATGTCCAAAAGATATTACGGCGAAGAGCAGGCTACAGTTAATGAGCATCTTTATTTAGCCCGTTCACGTGATTCACAATTAAAATATCAACTGGGTATGTATGATTCGCTCGGTCAAGTCGTTAGCACTCTAAGACAAAATAGAATTAACGATGATAAGAAAATCATTCAAGACATGATGGTTTTATAATTTTTTTGATGTTGTTAGGCGCGAGACACCGGAGTTTACTTAGCGTAAATGAGGATGGCGAGCGGCGAGCGAAACGCAGCTATGGGCGATTTATTTTTTTATAGTAAAACTTGCAGAGAAATTGCTCAGAGCAAGGCCCGCGAGGCGCGAAACACCGCCGGAGTTTACTTAGCGTAAATGAGGATGGCGAGCGGCGAGCGAAACGCAGCTATGGGCGATTTGTTTTTTTATAGTAAAACTTGCAGAGAAATCGCTCAGAGCAAGACCCGCGAGACACCGGAGTTTACTTAGCGTAAATGAGGATGGCGAGCGGCGAGCGAAACGCAGCTATATGAATTTGCAAATTTTAAAAGCAGTCAAAAATTGCAACAAGTAATTTACGCAAAAGAAAGTGCACCTCTTTGTGCAAAAACATGGAATTATCTCGGTTTTGTGGAAGCGGTAAGTGCGGCCCCATGGATGGCGAGCGACGAGCGAAACGCAGCTATGGGCGATTTATCTGTAAGTTTATTTGTGGAAGCGAATTGGTTCATTAAGAGCATCTATAGGACCAATATAATCTTTTCTAAGTGGATAACCTTCCCACTGATCCGGATTGAGTATTCTTGTTAAATTTGGATGCCCTTCATAAATAATTCCGAGCATATCGTATGCTTCTCTTTCTTGCCAATTAGCAGTAGGAAATACTTCTACTAGTGAAGGTAATTTTGGTTTTGATTTAGGAGCTGTTACTTTTAAAACGAGTGAATTTCCGCCTTTGATATCATCGATGTAAGCTATGCTTTGGTAGCCTTCTTTGGTTTCAACTGCAGTTAAAAAATTAAGTCTTATAAGACCTTTTTGACGTTTTAAATCCTTACAAGCTTGGACTAAATCACCAGGCTCAAGAGCAAGCATTTCAATGCCTGAATTATTATTACCAAGCGGTTTTACTTTTAGACCTTTTTCTTGTAAAAAACTTGCGTAAACTCCAGGTGCTGGAGCTGAATCTGTGACTGCGACTTCTACTTGATCGTTCATACCAATAAACCAGTGTATTCATCTACATCATGAATACTCGCGCGATGCTCAGCAGCGATGCGAGCTCTATCACCTAATTTTTCTTTGCGAATTTTGCGCTGTAAAGTAAATAAGCCATGTAAAAGTCCCTCTGGACGCGGCGGACAGCCTGGTACATAAACATCAACAGGAATAATTCTATCTACTCCCTGAACTACCGAATAACTATCATGAAACATTCCGCCAGTAATAGTGCAAGCACCCATCGCAATTACATATTTAGGCTCAGGAAGTTGTTGATAAAGGCGAACCAATGCTGGAGCCATTTTACGGGTAATAGTACCTGCTGTAATGATCAAATCTGCTTGCCTTGGGGTAGCTCTAAAAACTTCAGACCCAAATCTAGAAATATCAAATCTTGACATACCCACAGACATCATTTCAATAGCACAGCATGAAGTACCGTAAGTGAGCGGCCAAACACTGTTTGAGCGTGCCCAATTATAAATAGCATCCAAAAAACTACCAACTGTAGTAACAATTAAGTTATCTTTTAAGCCCTCTGGTAAATCAAGGTCTTTTTTTACCGGCAAAGGTACTTTTGACTCAGAAAAAAGCTCGTTAATATCAGCCATATGAATAAATATTATATCAAAATACCTTTTTTGTACAGGCAAAATGATATATTGCTCTTAAGGTGTCTAATCCTAATAAAACCCTACTTTTAATCGATGGCAGTAACCTTGCTTTTAGGATGTTTTTTGCTCTTGAAATGAGTAACTTAAGAGATTCTCAAGGTAATCCTACTTGGGCTGTCTACGGTACTTTAAAAGCGTTGTTTGATGTTATAAAATTCGCAAAGCCCAGCTCGGCGGCAGTCGCTTTTGATCTGCCTGAGCCGACATATAGGCATGAGGTGTTCTCTGAATACAAGGCTAATCGTCCAGATGAAATGCCTGAAGACCTGCAGCCTCAGTGGAGTTTAATAAAAGAGGCTTTTAGTCGCTTTCACATTCCTGTTCTAGAAGAACCTGGTTTTGAAGCTGATGACATGATCGGAATCATGGCCAAAAAAGCTGAGCAAGAGGGTTATAAAGTAGTTATTCTTTCTGGTGATAAGGATTTGTACCAATTGATAAATGAAAACATCTCAATGGCTGTCCCTAAGCGCGGTGGCGGACTGGAGATTTTTACCCCGAGTGAAGTCTTTGATAAGATGGGCGTGCATCCTACTCAGGTACCGGATTACAAGGGCATAGCTGGTGACAGCTCGGATAATATTCCTGGAGTAAGAGGACTTGGTCCTAAAGCCGCAATAAAACTGCTTGGAGACTACGGTAGTTTAGAGAATGTCTATAAAAACATTGATAAGGTAGGTCCTCCTAAAACCAAAGAAAAACTCATAGAACAAGAATCCAGCGCGCGCATGTCTAAGCACATTGCCACTATCATCACAGATCCCAGTGGGGTGAAGAGTTGTGATCTTAACTTAGAGCATTGTCTATTAGATATGCCCGACACGGAGAACCTGATTAAATTCCTACAAGATCTTGAGTTTAAATCTATGGTAGCTCAGTTACCTAACCTGCTTAAACCTTTTAATAATGGTGAGACCGCTGTAATTAATCACACTAGCGTTAACACCGCACAGCAAGTGGATTCTAGTCCAAAAGAAGATTTTAGCGTTGCAGATGATAAATGGGATAAGCTAGATACTCCGCTTGAGGATTTTAAAACAAATCAATTTACAGTGATCGATGATTTTGGATTAAATATTCTCCTTAAAGAGTTTGAAAAATCTGAACATTATGCTATTGATCTAGAGACTGATGGCTTGAATACTTTTACTTGCCAGATAGTGGGTTGGGCATTAGCACTTAGTGAAGAAAAACTTTTTTATATCCCTGTCAAACACACTAGCTCACAGCTTTTGAAGCCTGAATATGTGATTAATAAACTTAAGCCCTTCCTAGAAAATCCCTCAAAATTACAAATTTTACAAAATGCAAAATTCGAACATAAAATTTTTGCAAGGCACGGAATCAAGACCCACGATAATTTTTTTGATACGATGCTTGCTAGCTATGTAGATAACTCTGCTAATAAGCACGGTCTTAAAACTCAGTCCAAGAGAGTCTTTCATCTTAAGATGATTGAGATAGAAGATGTTATTGGCACTGGGCGGAAGCAAATCACAATCGACCAAGCACCGCTAGAATTGGTCGCGCGCTACGCTTGCGCTGATGCTTGCATGACTCTAAAACTTTTTAATCATTATCAAGAGACTCTCAATTCCACTGAAAAAGATATTCTCAAGAATATTGAATTTCCTCTAGTAAAAGTACTTGAAGAAATTGAGCTCAATGGAGTTGCGATTGATACTGAGTTTTTTAGAGAGCTAAGCAAGGAAGTTCATAAGCAAATCACTATCGTTGAAAAAAATATTTTTAATTATTGCAAGATTGAGTTTAATATCTCCTCGCCTAAACAGCTCAGTGACATTATGTTTGGGGCGATGGGCTTTCCGCCTATAGGCAAAAAAACCAAAGCAGGCGGTTACTCCACGAGCGTATCTACACTCGAAGCTTTGCTAAATGAATATGATATCGACAAGACCCAAAAATTATTTTTGGAAGCTATTTTAGAATACCGGTCACTGACTAAGCTTGCTTCTACTTATATCGACACTTTACCAAACCTTATCAACAAAGCCACTGGCAGGATCCATACTGAGTTTAATCAAGTGGGGACGACGACAGGTAGGCTTAGCTCTAGCAATCCTAATCTCCAAAACATCCCTATCCGTTCTGAGCTTGGCAAAAGAATCCGCAAAGGTTTCATCCCTGCAACCAGTGATTTTGAGATTTTAAGTGCCGATTATTCACAAATCGAGCTTAGAGTGCTGGCTCATATGGCAAATGCAAAAGCATTAATAGACGCTTTTGAGTTGGGACAAGATATACACAAGCGCACAGCAATGGAAATATTTGATATTAGCGACCAGAACCTAGTCACAGACGAGCAACGCTCTATCGGCAAGACTCTGAATTTCGCTTTAATTTATATGCAAGGTGCTTTTTCTACCGCTAAGCAGCTCGGCATTACCAATCAAGAAGCAAAAGAATTTATAAGCAGATATTTTAAAGCCTTTCCTAGTATAAAACCATATATGGATCAAGTGCTCAATCAAGCTCGCCAAAAGGGTTATACTGAGACTTTATTTGGACGCAGAAGATACTTCCAAAACATCAATAGCCCAAATGGTTTTATAGCTAAAGAAGAAGAAAGACAAGCGTTCAATGCCGCACTGCAAGGTACAGCTGCAGACATTATGAAAATTGCCATGATAAATGTCTCAAAGAGTTTTAAAAAGCATAAATTGAAATCAAAAATTATTCTACAAGTACACGATGAACTTGTTGTTGAGACAGCTATAGATGAAAAAGATCTTGTCAAAAAAATCTTACAGGAAGAAATGTCGCAAGCCGTTAAGCTAAAAGTACCATTAATAGTGGATGTCGGCTCTGGTAAAAACTGGTTTGAGACCTAAAAACTACTCTTGATCTAAGCCCTTAGATTTATCTAAGCTAAAATCAGATGCTTTTACTGTTTTTAAAAACTCTTTAAACTCAGCGCGCGCCTCGGGATTACTTATAGGATCAAGGTTATCTTCGCTATCTGATAGAGCTTTTATTTGTCCGCCGACTTCAGACAGAATTTTTTCAGAAACATAAATCGGCGCTTCATGCCTAATAGCAAGAGCGATTGCATCACTAGGGCGAGAATCAATAGCCATAGAGGTTTCTTCTTTATCGACTAAAATAATCGCTGCAAAAAAAGTAGATTCTTCATAAGAATTGATTTCAATACAATCAATCGAAGCTTCTAATGAATCAATGATGTCACACATCAAGTCATGAGTCATAGGTCTTTCTGTTTCTGTTTCCATAAGACCTCTGGCGATCGCTTGAGCTTCACTTTGTCCAATCCAAATTGGCAAGGTATATTTTCTGTCAGCGTCATTCAATATGACTAAGGGAATATTAGTCCTAATATCAAGCGCAACTCCAGTAACAAACATTTCAATCATTGGTAAATATAAGCATGCAAGCTTAGCTCCATAAATGTATTATTCCCATTATTTAACTCTTTGATACAAGTTTATGAGAGTATTATTAAACCATCTAAACTAGGTCAAAAACACTAAAGAAACCAAGATTTAAAGATAAGACTAGGCAGTATAACCTAGGTTTATAGCTTCAACTACACTAATTAAAGCCCGTGCCTTATTAAGAGTTTCTTGCCATTCTTTTTCTGGATCAGAATCAGCAACAACACCAGCTCCAGCTTGAATACTGACTTTGTTTTTTTCAATGACTAAAGTTCTAATCAAGATTGCTGAATCCATAGAACCATCTAGAGCAAAATATCCTATAGCTCCGCCATAAGGACCGCGAGCCTCTTTTTCAAGCTTAGAAATAATTTTAATTGCTTCGATCTTAGGAGCACCGCTAAGAGTGCCAGCTGGGAAACAAGCATTAATAAGTTTCACTCCAGAACTAACACCAAAATCAGTTTTGATTTTACCCACAACAGAACTTACTATATGCAAGACATGAGAATATTTTTCGATAATCATTTTTTGAGGCACAGTAACAGAGCCTTTTTGACATACTCTACCCAAATCATTTCTAGCAAGATCAATTAACATCACATGCTCAGCAATTTCTTTTTGGTCATTTAAAAGTTTATTGACTAGAACTTCATCATCAGCTGGGTTAGCGCCGCGTTTATAGGTGCCAGCGATAGGACGATTTTCAGCAACGAGATATCGATTAGAATCAGAATCAGTCTTAAGATCAGTTTTTACGAGCATCTCTGGTGATGAGCCCACCAAAACCGCTTCAATAGAAGACTTCACATTAAATATAAATAAATAAGGTGAAGGATTAATACTTCTGAGCATGCGATAAGCTACCAAAGAATCAATTGAAATATCTGCAGACATTTTATGAGAAAGAACAACTTGAAAAATATCACCTTCTTTAATATGATTTTTTGCTTGATTAACCTGATTTATAAACTCATCTTTGCCTGTATTAGAATAAAAAATACTTTGATCTAGATTATCAACTGTTTTTAAACAAGGATCTAAATCTAATCTCTCTAATTGAGAACTTGAAGATATGATTGATTTTAATTCCTGAAGCTGGCTGATAGAAGCTTCGTAAAGCTCATCAACAGTGGGTTTAGAACCTGCAAGAGAATTACTAATCAAAAAAAGTTTTTGCTTAACATGATCAAAAACCACAAGCGAACCTACTAGTAACATATAGATAGAGGGATAAGCTGAAGATTTTAATTTTAGTATAGGCTCTATATGTGATGAAGATTCAAAAGGAAAAAATCCCACAAAACCCTTATGAAAAAATGGCAAAACCTCATCAGCAGTGTTTTTAGGCTGATATTGAGAAATTTTTTCTTCTAATAATTTAAAACAGTTATCCGTATCTATTAAATTACCATCAATAATTTCAAGAGGTCGAAAACCAATTATAGAATACCTTCCAATTCGCTCACCAGCAATCACAGACTCAAACAAAAAAGCATGCTCTGATTTTTCTTTTAGCTTAGCGTAAATCGAAACAGGGGTATCCAGATCTGCATAAAGCTCGCAGTAATTAGTAATCAGCGACTGAGTCTCAGCAAGTTTTTTGAAATCTTCTAAAGAATAGTGGGTAATTAGATTGTTCTTCAAAATTTTCATTTTTTATGATTTAGTGACAAGCTTAGGATTTTTTGTTTTTTTTACTACTTGAGCGTGAAAGAGTAGTACGACAGTGTCTCTTCTAATCTCTTCAAGGAGGTTATCAAACATATCAAAACTCTCTTTTTTATATTCAATGAGTGGATCTTTTTGACCGTAACCTTGAAGGTGAATCCCGTCTTTTAGAGAATCCATCGCATGAAGATGTTCAATCCATTTAGAATCAATGACATGTAGCATGATTTGTCTTTCTGCCTCTCTGACAATTTCAAGACCAAGAGCTTCTTCTTTTTGGGTATAAATAGATTCTACAGAGTGTTTTATTTGGTGAAGCAAGGCATCAAAACCTGTCTCTTTAAAGGTTTCAGGGCTGTCAATCTTTTCAAGAACTTTTTCTGTAAAATCAGATTTTAGACTTTCAAAAAGTTTAGTGATAGGACTAGGACCTTTTGAATCATCAAACCAAACATCAACAGGCATATTTGGGCTGATTTGCTGATAAATTAGTGAGTCTATATGCTCATCTATCATAGAGTCTATGGTGCTATGGATATCCACACCCTCAAGTATCAAGCGTCTTTCACGGTAAATTACTTCACGCTGAGTATTAATAACATCATCATACTGAAGAACATGCTTGCGAATATCAAAGTTATGAGCTTCGACTTTTTTTTGGGAATTATTAATCGCTCCACTAATTATATTAGCCTCAATAGGTAGATCTTCATCAGCTTTTAGCATATTCATAATAGCGATGACCTTATCTCCTCCAAAAATTCTCATCAAATTATCTTCAAGAGACAAATAAAACTTAGAAGCCCCAGGATCCCCTTGACGAGCGCATCTGCCGCGCAACTGATTATCAATTCTTCGACTTTCGTGTCTTTCACTACCAATCACATAAAGTCCACCGCGTTCTTTGACGAGGTTTTGGGCTTCGATATCTACTTTTGAATAATCTGGATGATTAATATCACTGGATAAATGTCCGCCCAGAATTATATCCGTACCTCTACCTGCCATGTTAGTAGCAATGGTAATAGCTGAAGGCTTTCCAGCTTCCCTAATGATTTCCGCTTCTTTTTTATGATGCTTAGCATTAAGTACATTAATTTTTAAACCTTTACGGATAGCATCAAGTACTTGAATCGCTGATTGGAAGCTAGTTATCGCAAACTCGGTATCATCATTAGATTTATTGAGATTCTCTTGGATAAAATCTATAAAAGGTTTTATAGATTCTGAATTTAAGTTACCAGGTCTATCTATGAGTTTTTTAAACTGTGGTGGTATATCTTTTATGCCACAAGATTGGGCTATCTTCAAAAGCCTTTCTAGCCTTGCTTCTACGACTTTTAAAGTGTGCTGAGGCTTAGAGAGGATGCCTGCTAAATACTCAGATTTTTCTATACTAGTAGTACCAACAAGTACTGGAACTTGATTAGCATTAGCTTTTACTATATCTTCAGCGATAGCAAAATACTTAGCTGATTCAGTTTTTAAAACGATATCGTTAAGATCTTTACGAATATTAGAGCGGTTTGTAGGCACACTCAAAA
>Ga0315901_10005044_pt1 | contig 16215 bp, 13 predicted proteins | sample LakEriMetagenome_10_FD_203761 | JGI IMG/M metagenome (GOLD analysis project Ga0315901, IMG submission 203761) | Freshwater fungal communities from buoy surface, Lake Erie, Ohio, United States - Buoy 2 MA116 | ecosystem: Environmental > Aquatic > Freshwater > Lake | place: USA: Lake Erie, Ohio...
GTCGGGCGAAGCGCGATCACATCGCGCAGATTCTGGCGGTCCCCCGAGTGGCCGAGGCCTGGCGGCAGACTCATGGCGGGGAGCCGGCCGAGGCCGATGTCGACGCGCTCTACCAGCGGTTTCTCCCCCTGCAAAAAGAGGTGCTGTCGCGCCATTGCGATGTGATCGCCGGAGTTCCCGAGGTCGTGACCTGGCTGCGTCAGCAGGGAGTGCGGATTGGGTCGTCCACCGGTTACACCGCCGAGTTGATGCAGGTGGTCGTGCCCCTCGCCAGGGCCGGGGGATACGACCCCGAGGTCATGGTTTGTACCGACGATGTTCCCGCCGGCCGCCCGGCACCGTGGTTGAACTTCCTCGCCGCACAACGACTGGGGGTCTACCCCCTGTCGCAGGTGGTGGTGGTGGACGACACGGCGGTGGGGATTGCGGCGGGAAGGAACGCGGGGGCCATCACCGTGGGGGTTGCCCGCACGGGAAATGCCCTTGGTTTGACGGCGGCTGAGGTGCAGTCGCTTCCGGCGGCCGAATTGCGGCACCGGTTGCGAGAGATTCACGCCGATTTTCTCAACGCGGGTGCCCAGCATGTCATCGACAGTGTCGGCGACCTGCGCCAACTGCTGGACTGAAAACTGCTGGACTGCGATGGTTGGGCAGTCTGACCGCCTGGCAAGCTTTTGATCTCGGACGGCAGTTGACCGGCCGATGGTGCAATGCGAGGTCTGCGTCCCAAGGCACTTTGCGCACAGAAGGTGTGCAGGTGTATATAAACGGGGCGAATCGACGGAACCGGAGGAACTTCCCCAAGAATTCTCAAAAGATTTATCTTGTTTTGTGACATAGACTTCAGACGATTGTATGAGCCTGACTTGCCGAAAGTTTCCAGAATCTGAGACAATTCGCGAACCATTTTGCGAGAAGCTTGTCAGAGAGTGGTGCAAATTGTGTTGGCGGGAGATGTGACTCCGGCCGAAGGAATTCCCAGGGTTTCTGGGTTCATCCCCTGTGTCGGGGGATGCTGTTTCATTGTGACTGCGTCTCGTACGCAGGAGGTCCAGACATGTCGAAGCACAGCCTGAACACGAATTCGGTGTTCCAGAATGCCAAATCCCAGAATGGGTTTTTTGGCTTCGCGGCTGATCGCGGACATGGCTTAGACCTCTCCATGCGAGAGACAAGTCAAGGAATGTCGCGCGTCAGAAGGCGAGAGCCCGGGCAGGCGTGGAGTGATCCACGTTCCGGGCAGGAACGAAGTCTCCGCCAGGGGACACAGCGGCTACAGACCGACCAAATATTGCCGGTGTTGTGGGCCCGACTCGTGCTGTGCGGATCGTCCGCCAGCTGAACCTTCACTGCGTGTTGCCTGTTTGAAGAAGCCGGTGGCTCTACTGGGGATCAGGTTTCCCCGGACGAGTGGCTTCCCTCCCTGGAATCGGCTCCGTGGCTGCCTGTGGCACGCCCAAAGACCTGTTCCGGGGTCGTCCCGTGCCGCGACTTTCGAAGTCGCGGCACCGCCGGTCGCTTTCCAGGCCTTGTTCATTCCTTGGTCTTCCAGCCAGTTCGGACTGGCTGTGGGACATTCCCCAATCTCACCCGGCCTGGGGCGCGACGCCTCGGGGTTCCCCGGCGGATGGAAGGTACTGTCATGATGGATTTCGAAACTCTCGAGCTCGTGCGACTGGCCCGCACCGGGGACCAGCACGCGTTCGGCGAGTTGGTGTTGAAGTACCAGTCGATGGTCTTCGCCACGGCGTTTCGCCGGCTCCGCAACCGGACCACGGCGGCCGAGGTGGTCCAGGACGTCTTCATTCAGATGCTGCGCAAGCTGCCCCAGCTGCGGGACGATACCCTGCTCGAGCCCTGGCTGCGCAAGATCGCGGTGCGGTTGTCAATCAACCGGGCGGTCCGGCAGCCGCGTGAGCGGCTGGGTGAGGAGATCGCCCTCGATTCGGCGATGGCCCAGAGCGCCCCTCCACTCGACCGGATGATGGCCCGCGAGAATGCCGACCAGCTTCGCGAGGGGTTGGAGCGGCTGCGGGCTCTCGATCGCGAGACGCTGATCGCGTTCTACTTCGAGGGTCGGTCGCTGCAGGAGATGAGCGACCAGTTCGCCAGCCCCATCGGGACGATCAAGCGGCGTCTGCATACTGCGCGTATCCGGCTGCGGGAGACCCTGTCGGAACTGCAGCTGGGCGGCTGAGGGCGCAACCGTCGGCCCGACTCGGCGTCGGGCCGACGCTGCGATCACTCCTGTCAATCCCATCCCCGTCGTGCGGGTTGATCGCACGCCGGGGATTTTTCGTGCCGTCTCAGACAGCCCACTGGTCCCCCTGCCGGGGAATCAGAGGTTCGCAAGCGGCAGCAGGCGGCGGAATCGTCCGTGGCGTCTTATGGCCGGTCCGATGAGGCGGGCCGGGTTCGTTCGCGGCGCACCAGTTCCACCACCGGCGGCTGCCGCTCGACGACGGGCGTTCTGGGGAGCGGGGAGACACCGAGGTCCTGGCAGAGGAGTTCGGTCGACAGGCGGGACGATTCAAAAATGACGGGCAAACCACTTCCGGGATGGGTGCCTCCGCCCACCAGATAGACCCCGTCGAGGTCTTCGTAGCGATTGCGGGGGCGCAGCGAGAGCATCTGCAGCAGGTTGTGCTCGAGGTTGAAGACCGCCCCGCGAAAGATGCCCTGGCCGTCGCGCCAATCGTTGGGGGTCAGCATTCGCTCGACGCGAATCCGCCGTTCGATATCCCGGATGCCAATTTTCTCGAGTTGCCGCAGCACGCGCTGGCGGAACCGGGGGGCCTCGGTCGTCCAGTCGACATGGGGCGAATCGTGCGGGACGGGAACCAGCACATACAGTGTGCTCATGCCCGGGGGGGCCAGCGTGGGGTCGGTCACACAGGCGTTCTGGACATAGATCGACGGATCGTCGGTCAGCACCTTGCGGACGGCGATGTCCGCGAGATTCCGTTCGTAGTCGCGGGCAATGTAGATGGTGTGGTGCAGCACCTCATCGTGCAGCCCTTCGATTCCCAGGTAGAGCATGAAGGTCGAGCACGAGTAGCCCGCCCGATTGATGCGGCGGTCGCTCCACGATTTCCGCAGCCGGTTGGGAACCAGGTGCTGCATGGTGTGGGCGAAGTCGGAATTCACCACGAGAGCGTCGCAGGGGTAATGACCCTGGGCGGTCCGCACCGCGGTCGCCCGGCGTCCCTCGAACTCAATCCCGGTGACGGGTTCCTGCAGGTGGATCTCCACCCCCATTTCCGCGGCGATCGCGGCCAGTTTCTCCATCACCGCCGCACAGCCCCCCAGCGGGTGAAACACGCCGTGCTCATACTCCATGAACGACAGAATCGTGTACAGGCTGGGGCACCGCCAGGGAGACATGCCCAGGTACTTGGCCTGGAACGAAAAGGCAATCGCCAGGCGGGGATCGACGAACTTCGATTGCAGCTCACTGGCGATGGTGTGCCAGGGACGGATGTACGGCAGGGCTCCCAGCGCCTCGCGCGAGAACAGGTCGGCATGACTGAGAAAGGGACGCTCCAAAACAGGCCGAAACGCGGCGAACTTCGTTCGGTTATCGTCCAGGAACTGGCGGAAGCGCCCCACATCGGGGGGCGACAGTTGGGCGATCTGGCGATCCATCTCGGCCACGTCGGCCGTGCAGTCGAGCCGACCCCCGGCACCAAACTCCAGCCGGTACTGGGGATCGACGCGGACCATGGGAATCTCGGCCCGCAGATCGCGCCCCAGCGCGGCGAAGATCTCTCCCAGCACCCGGGGATACATGAAGAAGGTGGGCCCGGTGTCGAAACGAAACCCATCGACCTCGATGGCGGAGGTCCGCCCCCCCACGCGGCTGGCCCGTTCGAACAGCCGGACTTTCAGGCCCGCACCGGCCAGCAGCACAGCCGAGGCCAGTCCCCCGGGCCCCGCCCCCATGACCACCACTTCACGCGTCTGCGCCATTCCCTGCAGCTCCCGAGCCAAGAACCTCGCGGTCCGGGAAACGGGCACAACTCCCGCGTGCTCCTCCGGATCGCAAAGTCACCGCCGACCCCCGGGCATCCGTGCGGCACACGGCAACAGCGTTGTGAGGTAAGGGACCGGTCTGGTGTGATGGTAACGCGTGCGACCGGTTTCGTCAGCCGGAGTGGGTTCCGGCTGGCAGGAGTAATAGGTGGCGGCGCGGGCCAACGCCCCGGCGTGGAACGGAACCGGGGCGTTGGTGAAATGACGGAAGTGTACGGCCGATGTCGGCCCGGCCGATCCGATGTGGAAGGAGAGTCAGCCGTTGACGGGGCGGCAGCCGATTACGGAGCGGGAGCCTCGGCAGATCGCGTGGTGAAGCGGAACTCTCCCTCGTGGGCATCGACCACGATGGTCGAGCCCTCGGGGAACTCGTCCGAGAGCAGCGCGTTGGCGAGGGTGTTCTGCAGCCGCTGCTGGATGGTCCGCTTGAGGGGTCGGGCCCCGTAGACGGGATCGTAACCCTCCTGCGTCAAGAGATCCTTGGCGGCCGGCGTCACCTCGAGATCGAACTTGTTCTCCTGCAGTTGCCGTTTCAGGCGGGAGAGCTGCAGATCAACGATCTGGTGCAGTTCTTCCCGTCCCAGCGGATGGAAGACGATGGTCTCGTCGATCCGGTTGAGGAACTCGGGCAGGAAGTGCTGCCGCAGGGCCTCGGTCACGCGGCTGTGGATCTCCTTCTCGTTTTTCTTGCCGGCGAGGTCCATGATCGCCTGGCTGCCGATGTTCGAGGTCATCACCACGATGGTGTTCGTGAAGTTGACCGTCCGGCCGTGGCTGTCGGTCAGCCGGCCATCATCGAGCAGTTGCAGCAGGATGTTGAACACATCGCGGTGGGCCTTTTCGATTTCGTCGAGCAGCAGCACGCAGTACGGCTGTCGGCGAACCGCCTCGGTCAGACGGCCCCCCTCTTCGTAGCCGACGTAACCCGGGGGCGCCCCCACGAGCCGCGACACCGTGTGCCGTTCCATGAACTCGCTCATGTCGATCCGCACCAGGGCCTTTTCGTCGTCGAAGAGGAACTCGGCGAGCGCCTTGCACAGCTCGGTCTTGCCGACCCCGGTGGGGCCCAGGAAGATGAACGAGCCGATGGGGCGGTTGCGGTCCTGCAGGCCCGAGCGGGCCCGGCGGACGGCGTTGGAAACCGCCTTCACCGCCTCGTTCTGGTTGATCATCCGCTGATGGATGGCGTCTTCCATCTTCAGCAGTTTCTCGCGTTCTCCCTGCAGCATGCGGGCCACGGGGATGTTGGTCCAGGTGCTGACCACCTTGGCGATGTCTTCGGCGGTCACCTCCTCCTTCAGCATCCGCTGGCCGTCCTGGCTGACGGTGGCGGCCCGCTGCTCGGCGTCGGCCAGGCGTTTCTCGGCCTCACGCAGTTCCTTCTCGGCCGAGAAGGCCCGCAGATAGTCGTCGTTCGAGTTGGTGCGCTGGGCTGTCTTGAAAGCCTGGTCATAAGCCAGCCGCAGGCTGTCGATCTTCTCCTTCAACGGAGTCAGTCCCGAGAGGGCCTCCTTCTCGGCCTGCCAGCGGGCTTTGAGCCGATTGACCTCTTCTTCGCGGTTGGCGATCTCGCGGCGCAGCTTCTGCAGCCGGTCGCGGGCGTCCGCCCCCGATTCCTGCGCCAGCGCCGTCGCCTCGATCTGCATGCGGGTCAGCTGCCGGGTCGCCTCGTCGATCTCGGCGGGCATCGAGTCGATTTCCATCCGCAGCCGGCTCGCCGACTCGTCGACCAGATCGATCGCCTTGTCGGGCAGGAACCGGTCGCTGATGTAGCGGTCAGACAAAGTGGCCGCGGCAATCAGCGAGTCGTCGGTGATCTTCACCCCGTGGTGCGATTCGTATCGGTCTTTCAGTCCCCGCAGAATCGAGATGGTGTCTTCGACCGTGGGCTGTTGCACGACCACCGGCTGGAACCGCCGCTCGAGCGCCGGGTCTTTTTCGATGTGCTTGCGGTACTCGTCGAGGGTGGTGGCCCCCACGCAGTGCAGTTCACCCCGCGCCAGCGCGGGCTTCAGCAGGTTCGACGCGTCGACCGCTCCTTCGGCCCCCCCCGCCCCCACCACCGTGTGCAGCTCGTCGATGAACAGGACGATCCGTCCCTCGGCCTCGCCGACCTCGCGCAGCACCGCCTTGAGGCGGTCTTCGAACTCGCCGCGGTACTTGGTTCCGGCGATCAGCGCGCCCATGTCGAGGGCCACCACGGTCTTGTCCTTGAGGTTCTGGGGAACGTCCCCCAGCACAATGCGGTGCGCGAGTCCCTCGACAATGGCCGTCTTGCCGACTCCCGCCTCGCCGATGAGCACCGGATTGTTTTTCCGCCGGCGGGAGAGAATCTGGATGACCCGGCGAATCTCGGTGTCGCGGCCAATGACCGGATCGATTTTCCCCTGTCGGGCGGCTTCGACCAGGTCTCGGCCGTACTTCGCCAGGGCCTGGTATTTCTCTTCGGGATTCTGGTCGGTCACCTGCTGCCCCCCGCGGACCGACTTGAGCGCCTTCAAGACGTCGGCTTCGTTGACCGCGTGCATCTTGAGGATCCGGCCGACCGCGTCGTCCAGTTGGGTCATGGCCAGCAGCAGGTGTTCGGTCGAGACGAATTGGTCTTTCATCCCGGTGGCCAGGGCCTGCGCCGCATCCAGCAGCTTCGCGGTGGATTGCGACAGTCCCACCTCTCCGGTCGCCCCGCTCACCTTGGGCAGGCGGTCGATCTCCCCTGTCACAATCGAGTCGAGCTGCGCGAGGTTGGTGCCGAGTTTCTGCAGCAGCGGCCGCACCACCCCCTGATCTTCCTGCAACAGGGAGGCCAGCAGGTGCAGCGGCTGCAATTGCTGGTTCCCCTTGTCGGCCGCCAGGTCGCGGGCGTGCTGCAGCGCTTCCTGGGCCTTGACGGTGAACTTGTCGATGCGGAAAGCCATGGTTGGTCTCCTCTTGGAAGGGTGGATGGGTCGGCGCGCAGCGGGGGCCGGGAAACCCCGCCTGGGAAGGGCCAGCCGACCGCGCCGTGGGGCGGCTGGAGGAACGAGAGGTGGGAAACCCGAATGGGTTGGCACCACGCCCTCTGAAGAGCGCTGGATTCCGCGAATCGAAAAAGTGAACTCTGCCGATACGAAACGCCCCCAGGACCAGGGTCTCCGGGGGGACAAACGACGCCGTGGCGGAGTGGTGCTGTCAGGCGGGCTCCGCCGGGAACTCACCGGTTCCGGGACCGGTCCACTCGGGACCGGCCCACTCGGGACCGGTCCCGGTTTCATGGTGTGAAACTCAATCCTTCTTCTCGAACTCGGCGTCGATCACATCCTCCTGCGAGGCCGACTTGCCTTCCTCGCCGCCGCCGGGGCCTCCCTGCGACTGCATGTGCTGGGCCAGGGCCTGGGCGGCCTGCATCAGCTCCTGCACCGACTGGTCGATCGCCGCCGGATCCTCCCCTTCGGACTTCGACTTCACCTTCTCGATCGCCGCTTCAATTGCGGACTTCGACGAGCCGTCAATCTTGTCGGCATGCTCCTTGAGCAGTTTCTCGGTGTCGTAGATGCGGCGGTGCGCTTCGTTGCGGGCTTCGGCCAGCTTCCGCTTCCGGGCGTCTTCGTCGGCGTGCGAGTCGGCATCGCGTTTCATCCGCTCAATCTCATCCTTGCTGAGCCCGCCCGACTGCTCGATGCGGACCTTCTGCTCCTTGCCGCTTCCCATCTCCTTGGCACTCACATTCAGAATGCCGTTGACGTCCAGGCTGAAAGCCACCTGGATCTGGGGCACGCCGCGGGGGGCCGGCGGAATACCTTCGAGGTTGAACTGGCCCAGCAGACGGTTGTCGTTGGCCATCTTCCGTTCGCCCTGGAAGACCTTCACCGTCACGGCGGTCTGGTTGTCGGCCGCCGTACTGAAGATTTCCTTCTTTTCGGTCGGAATGGTGGTGTTCCGTTCGACCAGCACTGTCATCACGCCCCCCTCGGTTTCGATGCCGAGCGACAGCGGGGTGACGTCCAGCAGCACCACATCCTTCACATCACCGGCGATGATGGCCCCCTGCACGGCCGCCCCCACCGCCACGACTTCGTCGGGGTTCACCCCCTTGTGCGGTTCTTTGTCGAAGATCTTGCGGACCAGTTCCTGGACCTTCGGCACCCGGGTCGAACCTCCCACCAGCACCACCTCGTCGATCTGCGAGGGAGAGAGCTTGGCGTCCTTCAGCGCCTTCACCACCGGTTCACGACAGCGTTCGATCAGGTGATCGACCAACCGCTCGAACTCGGCACGGGTGATGGTCATCTGCAAGTGCTTGGCCCCGGTGGCGTCCGCTGTGATGAACGGCAGGTTGATGTCGGTCGACTGCGAGCTGGAGAGTTCCTTCTTCCCCTTTTCGGCCGCCTCGCGGAGCCGTTGCAGGGCCATCGGGTCCTTCCGCAGGTCGATCCCGTTCTCTTTCTGGAACTTCTCGGCGATGAAGTTGATCAGGGTCTCGTCGAAGTCGTCGCCACCCAGGTGGGTGTCGCCGTTGGTCGAGAGCACTTCCACCACCTCGTCTCCCACCTCGAGCACAGAGACGTCGAACGTCCCGCCCCCCAGGTCGAACACGACGATCTTTTCGTCCTTCTTTTTCTGCAGACCGTAAGCCAGGGCGGCGGCAGTCGGCTCATTGATGATGCGGTCCACCTCCAGGCCGGCGATCTGGCCGGCATCCTTGGTGGCCTGCCGCTGGGCATCGTTGAAGTAGGCCGGTACGGTCACCACCGCCCGGTTCACCTTATAACCGAGGTAGCTCTCGGCCGCCTCTTTCAGCTTCCGCAGCACCTGGGCCGAGATCTCGGCCGGGGTGAACGTCTTGTCTCCCGCCTTGACCTTCACGTATTCGTTGGCCCCCCCCACGACTTCGTAGGGGACCATCTTTTCTTCACTGGCCACCTCGCTGTGGCGGCGGCCCATGAACCGCTTGATCGAATACACGGTGCGGCGGGGATTGGTCACCGCCTGCCGCTTGGCCGGATCCCCCACCAGGATGTCTCCCTTGTCGGTGAACGCCACCACGCTGGGGGTCAGCCGGTTCCCCTCGAGGTTGGCGATGACCTTCGACTCGCCCCCCTCCATAATGGCCACGGCTGAGTTGGTGGTCCCCAGGTCGATGCCGATAATGGTCTCTCCACGCGCAGCCATGGTTTCCCCTCCGGTTGAAATCAGACGGATGTCTGGAACTGTTGAAAAGGCGAGAATGGTCCGGACAGACGCCAGCCGACCCGAAGAAGCGGTCGCCCGCAGTGGTCTGGACCCAAGTGATTGTGTCTTGTGCAGACGCAACATCCTATGAGCAAGCGGCGTGCCGAATCCTTTGAGGCATTCCCGACAGAAGCTGTAAGTCTCAATTTATCAGAGAGTTACATGCTATTGAACAATGGTGTGACGAGCCGGGGAGGGGCCGTCTGGCGGACGGCCTTGCCAAACTGGCAGGTGTCTCGGAGGAACGGCAAAATCGACGGACTGCCAAAATGTCAGGACTGGTGGATCTGGGGTCGGACCGACCGGAGGGAGTCGGGCAACATCTGGCAGGGGCCTGGGTGGGGGCGTCCCGTCCCGCTTGGCCCAACCGACATTTTCGGTAGTTTCGACAATGAAAACAGGCTGGGGACCGATCGATGAGGGTGGCTGCTTGACACCTATTCAGGGCCAAACTACAAGCATTTTTCGCGATTGACATCACTACCGCGACGAGTTCTCCGCCCCGCATCAGGGTCATCGAGCCCAATGGCCAAGAAAGTTGTCAAATCCACCCGGTCTGAAAAGCCGGCGGCCGCCAAGCCGTCCGGTGCCGGGAGCGCCACCCCCAAAAAGAACAACAGCGCGAAGATCAACACCGCGGCTGTGCTGACGGAACTCCAACGTCTCGATAAAGAATTGGTGCGGTTGGCGAACCGGCGGGCCGCCCTGACTGTGAAGCTGCTGCAGAGCGAGGCGCAACCCGAAAAGGCCCATTTCGAGACGCTGTTTTCCGAGCAGCTCAATGCCCTCATCACCTCCGGGAATCCTGGGCCGCTCGATCCCCCAACCCTGCGTGGAATGTTTCGTGAATTGATCAGCGGTTCCCGCCGTCTGGTCAACACGGTCCGGGTTGTCTATCTGGGGCCGCCGTACAGCTTCACCCACCTCGCGGCGATCGAGCAATTTGGTTCCGCGGCCACGTTGATTCCCGTGGGCAGCATCTCGGCTGTGTTTGAAGAGGTCAACCGGAACCACGCCGACTACGGCATCGCCCCCATCGAAAACAGCACCGATGGCCGGATTGTCGACACGCTCGACATGTTCACCCGTCTGCCATTGAAGATCTGTGGTGAGGTCTCGATGGCCATTCACCACAACCTGCTGGCCCGTTGTCCGCGGAACGAGATTTCCGAGATCTACAGCAAGCCGCAGGCCTTGTCGCAATGCCGCGAGTGGTTGGGCCGGAACATGCCGCAGGCCCGGCTGGTGGAAGTGACCAGCACCTCGACGGCAGCGCAGCTGGCCCGCGACAAGCCGGGGGCGGCGGCGGTGGCCAGCCGGCAGGCGGCGGTACAGTACGATCTGCAGGTGATTGCCGAGAACATCGAAGACAACCCCAGCAATCTGACCCGTTTCGCCGTGATTGGCGACGAGACCACAAAGCCCTCGGCGAATGACAAGACGGCGTTGCTGCTGCAGATTCCGCACAAGCCGGGGGCTCTGGCCGAAGCACTGGCCGCGTTCAGGAAGAACAACATCAATCTGACCTGGATTGAGTCATTCCCGGTCCGGGGTCCCGAGGCGGGCTATGTGTTCTTTCTCGATTTCGAGGGGCATGCCGCGGACCCCCGGATCAAGAAGACTCTGGCCGAACTCGAATCGAAGGCGGTGCGATTGGAAGTGCTGGGGTCGTATCCCCGCAGCCTGCCGATTGATTGACAAGAGTCGACCTCCCCGGTGAGTCAGGCGGGAGATCTTGGGGGGCGGTGGTGCGTGGGGGTCCGCAATCGGAAGCACGGCCCGCCAGAGCGCTCGTCTTGCTTGGTGCCGGTGGGGGGGGAACCGGGGTCTCATTTCTCCGCTGCAGTTGCCAGTTTGTTCCCGAACCGCCATGATGTCGCGCACATCTTCTGGCAGCCGACTCATCGCCGCCGTCTCTCCGACGACGGCGGTTTTCATTGACCCAGACCTGGCTGGAGACTCCAGGAAGGAACGCCTGTGATCATTGTCCTCAAACCCGACTCGACCTCGGAACAGGTCGATCATATCGTGGACCGCATCCACCAACTGGGGCTGAAGACTGATGTCAGCCGGGGTATCAAGCGGACCATCATCGGTGTGATTGGCGACGAAGACATTCTGCGCAACGCGCCGCTGCAGGCCATTCCCGGAGTGGAGGAGGTGGTTCCCATCTTGAAGCCGTACAAGCTGGCCAGCCGCGAATATCAGGCTGAAGACTCGAGTTTCGAGGTGGGGTTTGGAGTGCGGGTTGGCGGGGGCCATCTGGCGATGATCGCCGGGCCGTGCGCGATTGAAGGGCGCGACATCCTGTTCGAGATCGCCCAGCATGTGAAGCAGGCGGGGGCCAACATCCTGCGGGGCGGGGCCTACAAGCCGCGCACCAGTCCGTACAGCTTCCAGGGGTTGGGAGAAGAGGGACTGCGGCACCTGCGGGAAGTGGGGGATGAACTGACCATGCCCGTCTGCACCGAGGTGATGGATCCCCGGCAGGTGGCGTTGGTCGACAAGTACACCGACATTTTCCAGATCGGTGCCCGCAACATGCAGAACTTCAATCTGCTGAGCGAAGTGGGTCAGACGAAGCGGCCAGTGCTGCTGAAGCGCGGCATGAGCGCCTCGGTGACCGACCTGCTGATGTCGGCCGAATACATCATGGCCGGGGGGAACAAGCGGGTGATTCTCTGCGAGCGGGGAATCAAGAGTTTTGACAATTCGACCCGGAATCTGCTTGATCTGTCGATCGTTCCGAACTCCAAGGGGCTGTCGCACCTGCCGATCATTGTCGATCCCAGTCACGGCACCGGCCGTCCGGACCTCATTCCTCCGATGGCGCTGGCCTCGATCGCCGCCGGGGCCGACGGGGTGCACATCGAGGTGCACAGCTGCCCCGAGAAAGCGCTGAGCGACGGGCCGCAGGCCCTGTTGCCCTGGCAGTATCAGGAAGTGATGGACCGCATGCGGCAGATTGCCAGCCTGTTCGGAAAAGACATTCCCCAACCGCACGGAGCCCGGGCATGAGACGCTTGTTTGTCGCTGGCAACTGGAAAATGAATCTGGTGCGCGAGACCGGTCTGGCTCTCGCCTCGGGGCTGGCGCAGGCTTGTCCGAAGTCCCATCCGGGCGTCCAAGTGGTGGTTTGCCCGCCATTTCCCTATCTGGTGCCGGTCGCGGGAGCGATCGCCAACAGTGGGGTCGAGCTGGGCGCCCAGAACTGCTCGGCGGAAAAGCCGGGGGCGTTTACGGGTGAGATCGCCACGGCGATGCTGCAGGATGTGGGCTGCCAGTGGGTCATTCTGGGACATAGCGAACGTCGCACGCTGTATGGAGAGACCGATGCCCTGGTCGCCCGCAAGACGGCGACCGCGCTGGCTTCGGGGCTTTCGGTCATTCTGTGCGTGGGAGAAACCCTTGCCGAACGGCAAGCCAATCAGACCGACGCGGTCCTCGACCGGCAGATGGCGGGGTCTCTCGAGGGAATCTCGGCCAGCGATCTGTCACGGGTGGTGATCGCCTATGAACCTGTCTGGGCGATTGGAACTGGACTGACGGCCACCGCTGAGCAGGCGGAATCGGCCCATGCGCACTTGCGCAAATGGCTGTCTGTTCGCTACAATGCGGGGCTTGCCGATTCGACACGCATTCTCTACGGGGGCAGCGTGAAGCCTCAGAATGCGAAGAGCCTGATGGAACAGCCGAACGTGGATGGTGCCTTGGTGGGAGGGGCTTGTCTCAAGCTCGATGATTTCCTGCCAATCGTGCGGGCCGCCCAAGAGCTGCGTCCCGCCTGATGGAGACCTGACCCGAGATGTCGTATTTTCTGCTGACACTGTTGATGATCGTCGGGCTGTTCCTGATCGCCGTGATCCTGCTGCAACGCGGGCGCGGTGGGGGACTGGCCGGGGCGTTTGGTGGACTGGGGGGGCAAAGTGCCTTTGGAACCCGGGCCGGGGATACGTTCACCTGGATCACCGTGGGTACGGTGGTGGTGTGGATCATCCTGGCGGCGGCGGCTGGTCGCAGCATCCGCTCCGACATGGAAGGGCAATTCCTGGGACGTGAGTCGGACGAGGTGAAACTCGCTCCGGCCCGCGGCACTGGCTCCGAGAGCGATCTCGATGGAGGAGCTGGCGGCGAAGGGAAGGGTCTGGATCTGCCTGAGATGCAGGATTTCCCCGTCGGTCCCGCCCCCAAGAACAAGCCGGCCGGCCCCGCCGAGGGAGCCGGCCCCGCTGCTTCGGGACCCCAGAACGAGGGGACCGAAGAGACGAAGTCCGCTCCTGCGGGGTCGGAAGAGACTCCCTCCAAACCTGCTGAATAGGCGTGGTCCCCCGTGCTGCTGAGCATGACCGGTTATGGCGCTGCCCGCCATCATGACGCCCAACTTGCGGCTGTGGTGGAGGTGCGCGCGGTCAACAACCGGTATCTGAAGGTCGTCGGGAAATACCCGGACTGGCTGGCCCCCCAGGAAGGGGAAATTGAACGGCGCGTCAGGCAGTTTGTCAGCCGGGGAACGGTGACTCTGCAGATTCGCGTCGACCGCATCCCCCGGGCCGAAGATTTCCAGCTCAACCGGGTGGCCCTGGAAAGTTATTGGGCCCAGGTGCAGCAGGCGGCCCGCGAGTTGCACGCAGCGCCGCCGACCGATCTGGGTCAGTTGCTGGTGTTGGATGGGTTGGTGGCCGAAACCCGGCACAGCCACTCCGAGGACCAGACCACGCTCGATTTGACCCTGCGGCTGCTGGATCAGACGCTGGAACACTTCCAGGCGTTTCGGGCGCAGGAAGGGGCCGCGATGGGCCGCGAACTGGAGCGGAATCTGGTTGTCATCTCGGCCCAACTCGATGAAGTGGCCCGTCAGGCACCGCTGACGGTGACCGAATATCGTGCGAAGCTGCTCGGACGAGTGCGGGACGCGATCGCGGAAGCGGGAGTTACGCTGTCGGAAACCGATCTGATCCGCGAAGTCGCGATCTATGCCGACCGGGGCGACATCAACGAAGAGATCACCCGGCTGCGGTCGCATCTGTCCCAATTCGGCACATTCCTGGCCGAGCCCGCCTCGACGGGCCGCAAGCTCGACTTCCTCAGCCAGGAAATGTTCCGCGAAATCAACACGATCGGATCCAAGGCCAATCACGTCGGAATCGCGCATGCCGTGGTCGAGATGAAGGCTGCCGTCGAAAAGATTCGGGAAGTGTTGCAGAACGTCGAGTAGAATTCAGGATTCCCCCGTCGCGGGGTGGGCTGGTCCCCCCCCGGCCAGACGGAGGAGGCCGTTGCAGAGTCTTCGGGAGTTGCGGCAGGTGTCTTCGGCGGAAAACGAGTTTGCGCAGATGCGTTTCGTCGTGTTGTCTGGCCCCAGCGGTTCGGGCAAAACCACGATCGTCCCTCTGCTGATTCAAACCTGTCCTGTTCGTTTGATCAAGTCGGTTTCGGCGACGACCCGGGCGCCGCGGCCCCACGAGGTCCCTGGGGAAGACTATCATTTCCTTTCGCGTGAGGAATTTGCCCGTCGCCGGGCGGCGGGCCAGTTCCTGGAATGTGCGGAAGTGCATTCTTCGGGGAACTGGTACGGCACCCTGAAGTCCGAGGTGACCCGGGCTCGGGATGTGGGGGGCTGTGCCCTGCTGGAGATCGACGTCCAGGGGGCTCGCCAGGTGATTGAACAATGTCCCCAGGCTCTGACGATCTTCGTGAGGACTCCCGAGGGGGAGTACGAACGGCGACTGCGGGCCCGGGGGACCGAGTCGGAAAAAGTCATCCAGAGCCGGCTGGAAACCGCCCGGCGTGAACTGGCGCAGGCCCCCGCCTACCGTCACCAGGTGGTCAACGATGACCTGGGGCGGGCGGTGGCCGAGATGAGTCAACTGATCCAGCAATGGGAGCGTGAATGCGATGATTGAAGAACTGAAGGAAGAGCAGATCGTCAACAAGGTCGGTGGTCGCTTCAAATTGTCCACGCTGATCCAGAAGCGGATGGTTCAGCTCAATCGGGGCGGAGTGCGGCCCCTGCTCGACAATCCCGGCAATACCCAGAATCTCATGGAAACCGTGATCCAGGAGATCATCCAGGACAAGATCTACCTCGACAACTCGGGACGCCTGGTGGTCGATGGCGAGGTCGCCCCCGAGCCCAGCAGTGACGATGCGGGCCCCACCCTCGACGACGTTCGCTGAGAACCCATGGACGCACTGGCCGGGCGCGAGATTGTGCTGGGGGTGACCGGAGGTGTGGCGGCCTACAAGGCGGCCGACCTCTGCAGCCGGCTGGTGCAGTCGGGGGCGCGGGTCTCGGTGGTGATGACCGCGGCTTCCCGCCGGTTTATCGGGGCCACCACCTTCGAGGCCCTCACCAATCGTCCCGTCCATCTCCGTCGATTCCGGCCCCAGGAACATCGGCTGGGGGAACATATTGGCCTGGCCCGGCGGGCCGAGTTGTTGATTGTGGCCCCGGCCACAGCCGCCACTCTGGCCCGGTTCGCCTGTGGTCTGGCGGATGATCTGCTCTCGACGCTGTATCTGGCCTTTACCGGTCCGGTTCTCGTCGCCCCGGCGATGAATTGCGAGATGTGGGCCAAGCGGGCCGTGCAGCGAAACGTGGCCGTGCTGCGTGAGGATGGCGTCCATTTCGCCGAACCGGGAATTGGTTGGCTCAGTTGCGGGATTCAGGGAGCCGGCCGGATGGCCGAACCGTCCGAGATCCTGCAGCGAGTTCATGAGATTGTGCCAGTCCGGCACACGCCAGCCTGAGGCCGCACTCACGGCGACAGGATCCCACAAAACAAAACAACAGGTCGGCCGTCTGAAACAGACGACCGACCTGTTGCGATTTTCAGAAACGGTGAGCGGCAGAAATTACCAGCCGCGGCGAACCATCCGCACACCCCCCTGCCGAGACTGGCAGGACGAAGCAGCGGGCTGGTAGTTACGCACAGGCTGTGCGTAAGCCACAACTTGGCCATTCTGATAGTAGGC
>Ga0315901_10005046_pt1 | contig 16210 bp, 25 predicted proteins | sample LakEriMetagenome_10_FD_203761 | JGI IMG/M metagenome (GOLD analysis project Ga0315901, IMG submission 203761) | Freshwater fungal communities from buoy surface, Lake Erie, Ohio, United States - Buoy 2 MA116 | ecosystem: Environmental > Aquatic > Freshwater > Lake | place: USA: Lake Erie, Ohio...
GAGGTGAGCGTCCTCTCCGCAGGACAGACTCCCGCCTACCCAGCGACGCTGGGCTTGACCTCCGTTCGCAAAGTCGCGTCCCGAATGGGCGTAGACGGCGACCGGCTTATCTCAGCCATCGAGTCCTTGAAGTCGGCGCAACCGCTGACCGAAGAGGATGTCGAGGTGATTGAAACCGTCACGGAGAAGTTGGCTCCGAAGCGCACAGGGGTGGACCCATCCATCGCTCGCGCCAAGTTGCTGCTCGCCGAGATGGAATCAGAATCGCTCTAAAAGCCACGAGACCCCGCCCCGCTGCGCTAGTACGCAAGCCCGCGATCAGGTCATCCCGCTAGGCGAGCCGCAACATTGTGGAAACCAATCAAGACAAGGAGACAGAAATGTCAGACGCACGAAAGTTGCACGAGAAGCGTGCCAACCTTCTGACCGAGGCTCAGTCCATCGTGACCGAGCTCGCCGAGAAGGGCGAAGCGCTTGAGGGCGAGTCACAGGCTCGCTTTGAGAAACTTACTTCGGAGGCTGCAACCGTTGCGGCCGCAATCCGCTCAGAGAAGGAAGCCACGGAAGCACGAAGCGCTGCTGATGCAGTTCGCGCCGAGTACGCCACGGCAATCGCTCCGAAGGTTGAGAAAACCGAAGGCTCGAACGACGAACTCCGCGCACTTGCCCGCAACGGCGGCGTGCAGGTGTTCGAGTACCGCGACGTCACACGCAGCACTGGCCTGGGCAACCCAGTCACCATTGCTGACCGCGTGAACGTAGTTGCGGCACAGTTCAACCCATTCATTGACCCAGCAATCGTGACTGTGGTTCGCGCAAGCACCGGCAACAACATCCAGTTCCCACGAGTCACGGCTCTTGGAACCGCTGGATCGGTTGCTGAGGCTGGCACGATCGGCGAGTCGGACGGAACGCTCAGCGCGCTGTCCCTCACACCAGTCAAGTACGCGACGATTATTCAGGTGACGGAAGAGCTCGCAACTGATGCGGCGTTCGACCTATCCGCGATGATCGCCGACAAGTGCGGCGCCGAAGTCGCAGTTGCTCACGGTGCATTTGCTGGTACGGCAGTCGCGGCTCAGGCTACGATTGGCGCAACTGGCTCCGGCACGGTGTCAATCAACCCAACCTTCACCGACCTTGCGAAGCTGAAGGCGTCTGTGAACCAGGCGTACCGACGCGCACCAAAGGCTGGCTGGTTGATGAACGACACGACGCTCGGCGTTGTGACTGGTCTCGTGGATACGGCTGGACAGCCAATCTTCCGACCAGGCGATGCGAACACTCCAGATCGACTCCTCGGAGCACCGATCTACAGTGCAGCACTTATTGACCTGACCGATGACACTGCAGGCGCAATCCTGTTCGGTGACCTCGGACAGATCTACACCGTCCTCGTGGGCGGGGTGCAGGTTGAAGTCTCCCGCGAGTTCGCGTGGAACCTCGGCCTCATCTCCTACAAGGTTCAGGTGCGCGGCGCCACTGGGCTGTCACAGGCTTCAGCGGTCAAGTCGTACAAGTCAGCCAACGTCTAATCCGTTAGACACTAGGTTGAGCGGCAGGGAGTCGGGCTTCGGCTCGGCTCCCTGTTGCATTAGAGGGAGGGCAGAATGAGCATCTGGCACAAGATCAAGAAACTGGCTGCGAAGGGGTCTCCTAGAATCAACGTAGAGGCACATCCCAGCCTCGTAGAGCGCGCCATCGTCGTAAGGTGGGGCAATACAGCCACAATCAAGCGAGCGCCCGCCAGAGAGCGGGAGAAGGGCAAAAGCGAGTGAGCGAGCAGCGCATCAGCAGCAGGCAGGTCACGGTCGGCACGGCAGCCGTTGCCGTCGGTGAGGGGCTGGTCCCAGGCTCGACCTTTGTTCTGCACGCGGACACGCCAGGGGACCACGACATCTTCATCGGACCGCTGGGCGTCACCATCTCCACTGGACTTGCGCTGCACAGTGGCAGCACCCTGACAATCAACGTTCCTGAGCGGGTGCAGTTGTATGCTGTCACCGACTCAGGGACACACACCCTGTACGTCCTACAAATCGGAGGCCGCTAAATGTCCTACGCAACGCTCGCAGAGTTCAAGAGCGCCATCGGGATCGGCACTGCCGACGTCACCGATGACACCGCGCTGCAGTCAGTACTTGATGCAACCGATGCGCTGATCGACCTCTACACCGACCGCAAGAACGGCTTCGGCACGGCGACCGAGACGCGCTACTACACCGCGACCGACTATCAGTACGTCCTGATTGACGATCTTGTGAGCCTTACAACGCTGACGACAGACGACGATGCCAACGGCACCTACGAAACCACGTGGACGGTGAACACGGACTACAACCTCGCGCCAGCCAACGCTGCGCTTGAGGGCTTCCCTTATAACGAGATTGACGTGTCCGTGACGTGGCCGCGCAACTTCCCGCGCGACGTCTATCGCGGCGTCAAGGTGGTCGGCGTCTTCGGATGGCCAGCAGTGCCAAGCGCCGTCAAGCAGGCAGCAATCATTCAAGCCGGCGCAGTGTGGTCCTCGCGCACCTCGCCGTTCGGCGTGATCGGCTCGCAAGACCTCGGCGGCATCCTTCGCCAGTCGCGTGCGCTTCACCCTGAAGCGCAAGTGCTGCTTGAGGCATACCGAAGGCGTGAAGGTCTGGCTCGATGAGCTTTGACGACCGGACGATCATCGGTGGACTCGCCGCGCACCTGACCGCGAAGACGCCACCAACTGGCTACGTGCTTCGCACCGTTCACGCCTTCCCACCTGACAATCTTGCGGTCGTCCCAGCGGCGGTGATCATCCCAGGCGATGACTCCATCGGCTACGGCGCAAGCAACCGGCAGATCGCGCTGACGCTGAACGTGGTCATCTACATCCAGCCGCAGGCTGACCTCGGCCGCAAGTATGCGGACCTGATGACGTGGCGCACTTGGCTGCGCGACAGCCTGATTGACGGCGTGACGCTCGATGGCACGGACGCCGTGGCGCAGGCAAGCGTGACCTCCACCAACATCGGCACCGACACGTGGGGCGATGCGGACTTCCTGACGATCACCGCAACGGTTGAAGTCTCAAGCGTGGAGGCAATCGCAACCAGTGCCTGACCTCAAGAAGCCTCTGAGCTACCCAGTGATCAGCCACATTGACGTGCAGTTCGTGCCAGGCTCAATCCCACAGGGAGAGTTCGTGGCTGGTCTGCCTGCCGACGGTAGTATCATCAGCGCACCTGTGGTTCAGGCAGAGGCTTGGATCGCAGCAGGAATCGCCAAGCGTGCCGCGACTGCGGCTGAAGACAAGGAGAACGACTAATGCCAGCCGCATCCGCAGGGAACGTACTGTTCAGCAAACTGGTCGCCTTCAAGGAGACTACGCCTGGAACCATTCCAACGCTGACCAGCGGCGGCCGCAAGCTGCTCGTGACGCCAACTGGCGTCATCTCCGAAGGCACAACGATTGAACTTGGAACCGAGCGATCCGTTGCACTTCGCAACCCGCTCATCGGCTCCACCGGCACAATCGTCTCTGTTGAGCCAACGCTCAGCGCGACCGTCCCTGCCGTAAGCGTCGGCGAACTTCCACTCTGGCTCTCAATGACGCGCACCGATACACCTTCAGGAACAGCTGCGCCATACGAGTGGGACTACGACTACTCGATGACAGCGGCGAACTCGCCGACTTCCTACACGTTGATCGCAACCGACGGCACGCAGGCATACGCCGCGAACTACTGCTTGGCTGAGTCAATCACGATTGCGGCAGACCGCAACGGACTGACGAACCTGAGCGCTAACCTCTTCGCGCAGCAGATCGCCAAGAACAGCGCGACGCTTGCCGAAGGCACGCCAACCTCGCCGTTTATGGCAGGACGCCTCTGGAACGCCTTCCAGCACGGCAGCACCTTCCCAGGCACGGCTGACGGAACGGCATACGAATACCTGCTCGACTTCTCACTGGAGTTCAACGCAGGCATCACGCGCCAGTCGTACCTTGCAGGCACGACCGTGTTCAGCACGCACGCCGAGAGCAACCCATTCAGCGGCACGCTGACGATGACGGTGAGCAGCACGGCGAGCGCAGTCTCAACGTGGTACGACGCATACAAGGCAGCGACCCCGAAGGGCGTGCGACTGACGTGGAGCAACGGCACCTACTCGGCACACATCCTTGCGATGATCGTCCCAACGGAAGTCCAGCAGATGGCTGGCGCCGAAGATGGTCTGACCACGATGGCCGTGACTGGAACGCTCGTCTACGACACGGTGAGCGCGAAGAGCCTTCGCATCGTCGTGAATAGCGACTTGGCGGCGTTGCCGTAAGTTCAACCTAGTAGCAGAGGAGGAGGCTAGATGAGCCAGAGTAAGCCACAGTTCCGCACCGTTGAGATCACCCTGTCCGCGCCGTTTGACGGCTGGACAGCCACGATGAAGGCAGAGGGCGTTCCTGCTCGCGTCTTCATTGAGTTGCAAAGCGGCAGCGCCGAGCGCGCACTGAACGCACTGCAGAAGCTCGTGATCACGCACAACTTCCTGACAGACGATGGCGCACCAGCGGCAGACGTGCTTGACGCACCAATGGACGCACTCAGCGACGCGATCACGAAGTGGAGCGACGCGGTAGCAGCACTCCCCCCTCGATAAGGCTCGACGCCCAGCGGCTGGCGGCGGGTCGGACTCTCTCGCCGCATCCACTCATCGCAGCGCACCTGATCGGTGAGAAGTTCCACATCCCACCGCACGAGGTTCTGGAGTGGGACGCAGGAGACTTCACTCGTACACTGGCGCTAATGTCCGACCTTCAGCCAAAGGAGAACAGTGGCCGCTAACTCGCTTGACCGACTGACAATCTCCTTCAACGTGGACTCGAACTACAAGGCGTTGCAGCTCGGCTTCCTCGAAGGGGCGAACCCTGGCGCCTACAAGCGCCTCCTGAGCATCGCCACGCTGAACGCTGCGCGCACGATGGTCAAGCCAATGCGAGCCGAGGCTCCAGTCGGCAAGACCACGAAGTCGCCAGGCAGACTCCGCAAGTCGGTCACGGCACGCCGCGCGCGCTTCGGCACACCGGCTGCGGTGGTCGGTCCGAGGGCTGGACGAAGCCGAGACGGTGGTAGTGGTGGAGCGTGGTATCGCTGGTTCGTGACCTCTGGGATCAGCGGCGTGCGCCAGACCAAGAACGGAGCGAAGGCAGTCAAGGCAGTTCCAGCCAACCCATTCGTCACGCGCGTCTCCAAGAACGAAGCGCACCAGAAGACCGCGATGGAAGCGATGGCGAAGACGGTAGAATCATTCTTCAACAACGACGCATTCCGTAGGACCATCCTGCGGTTCAAGAGAAGGTGAGCAATGGCATTCGGGTCTGACCGTTCAGCGAACTTCGTCATCGCGGCAAAGGACGCCGCGACTAAGCCGATGGGCAACATCGGCAAGGCGATGGGCCGACTTCAAGGAGTCGCTGGCACAGCATTCAGGGCAATCGGCGCAGCTGCGCTGGCAGCCGGTGCAGCACTGGTAGCCTTCGCAGCCAGCGCAGTCAAGGCTGCGGCAGACGATGAGAAGCAGACGATCAGGCTCACCGCAGCACTTCAAGCGCGCGGCTATCAGATGGATCAACTCTCGCCAAAGATTGAGGAGCAGATCAAGGCGATGGCTCGCCTCGGCTTCACGGACGACCAGGTGCGAGATGGACTAGAAATCGGAAGCCGATTCTTCAAGAACCAGGAGAATCTGCTCAGGGCAAACGCCGTCGCTGCAAACATTGCCGCAGCAACCGGCAAGGACCTTAGCACCGTGATGCTCGCCATCGGACGAGGCGCGCTGGGAAGCACGCGCGGGTTGATGCAGCTCGGCATCCAGGTTGAGAAAGGCGCCAAGCTCAAGGACATCCTGCGGGCCGCTGACGAGAAGTATCTCGGCGTGGCTGAGGAAGTCGCCAACAGCACGAGTGGCAAGTTCGCCGCAGCGCAGATTCGCTTCAACGAGGCGATTGAGAACTTCGGCTACAAGTTGCTGCCAGTGGTCAATGAGGCCCTTGCCTTCTTGACCGAGACGGCTCTGCCTGCCTTTGAGCAGCTGATGGAAGACCTCGGACCTATCTTCACCGACATCTTGGACAACTATGTCCGACCACTCTTTGATTCCTTCAGCGAACTCTTTGCCATCTTTGATACTGGTGACGACTCAATCAACGTCTTGACCATTGCGCTGACTCCCCTGAAGCTTGCTTTGCAGGCAATCAAGATTGTGATTGACGCCATCGTTGCTGGGCTGAAGTTCATCGGAATCGGAGGCGGACCCAAGTTGCAGAAACTTGACAGGGCTGCTGCCGGCGCAGGCTACAGCGGAGGCTCACGAGCGACAGGAACGCCGATGAGGGGCGGAGGCGGCGGAGGAGGAGGCGGCTCTTCGTATCTGCAGGTGAATAACTCGATCACGCTAGGACGCGACGCCACCTCAAGCGTGAACACGCAACTGGGGCGAGCAGCAAAGGCGCGCGGATCAAAGCGGACTCCGTAAATGGCGACCGCACCATTCCAACTCTGGCTTGACCTAGCACCAGTCGCCTCGGCGGTTCGCGTCAGTTCAACGGTCACGGTCACGACCTCCTCGCCGCACGCAATCTCCACTGGCGCCTACATCCAGATTGACGGCACTCTGGGAACCGCTGGCACCTCGATGGCTGGCGTCTACAGCGTGACGGTGACCTCAGGAACGACCTTCACCTACACCTCGGCAGGGTCGGCTGGGACCGCTGCTCTTTCAGGCGCCTTCATCTCGTACGACCTGATGACGCCGCTGCTTGACTACAGTGGCACTGCGCGCGAGACCGCGCTCTACGTGCCGCTGGAGAGCCTGCAGATGGCCGCAGCCGGTGACGGTGCTGGCGTCAGTTTCGGCTTCACAATCAACCAGGACAACACGCCGGCGGAGGGTCCGTGGTATCTGCTCGTCCCTGATCAGACGCGCGTCAGGCTCGTAGAGAAGGCATCTGGACAGACGCCAGCCGCTAACAAGAGCGACGTACGCTTCGTCGGCGCGCTCTCGAACGTTCGAGCGAAGATGAGCGGGTCTGGGCAAGGGACAACCTCAGACGTGGACTTTGACGACCCCAACGCGCTCCTTGAGCGTCTGATGGTGTTCGGAGGCACCAGTCGTTCTAGAACGGTGGCAGTGACTGGAGGCTTTGAGCGAGTCTCAAACGTGACCACCGTCACGACAAACTCGGTTCACAACTTTAGTGTCGGACAGAAGGTTGAAATCAGCGGTGTCATCGGAGGCAACGGCACATCATTCAATGGCACATTTACAATCGCTAGCGTACCGTCATCGCGCACGTTCACATACAACAACGCTGGCTCTGCTGCAAGCGGCAATACGTGGACTGCAATTACGGCCGCTGCTTTTTCCTCAAAGCGGCAAAATGCCGTTGATCTGACCGTATCCAATCACGGCTTGGATCTGGCAAACACGTCAATGACTTTCGCAATCAAAGGCGTGACGTCTACTGATGCAACAGCTCAGAACTTTATAAATGGAACATTCTCTGGGCGTCAAATTCAATCAAGAGGAGCAAGTACCTTCCGCATCGAACTTCCCGCCGGACTGCCAAAGCCAGTGCCTTCCTTCGTTATAACGACCGCCGAGATCAAAGGGAATCCGACAATTCGTCCTCGACGAAGCACCAGTGTCAATGAGATCACCATCTCTAGTGGGTCAACAGAAGTATCTGCGGTCACTGCTGTGCTCGGCACGGTAAGCGATTACAAGAGCGATGATCAGGCGGTGCTGCGTCTCATTGACACAACCGATACGTCGCAAATTGTGGGTTCTGGTATTCAACATACGCGGGTTGCAACTACGCTGCCTACATCGTCGTTGCGATCTGCGCTTGATTCTCTCGTAGAACTTTTTTCTGGCTTAGATCAAAAACAGCGTCGGTATTACATCGACCAGGCGGGAAGATTGAACTGGAGACTTGCGGATTCATCTGCTGCGCCTACCTACGCCACGGCTCCGTTGAAGATTATTACGACTGGCGCAGGAGACCCGAATACGACAAGCGCTGCGGCAACAATTGCGCCATACGAGCTGTCGGTGAATTGGGAGCACGATACCGTAAAGGCAATGGTGTTCAACGCGGCCAGTACTGGTTCTGCTCCTCCAGTTGTGCAGAGCTACATTTCTGCTGGCTATCCAGAGCGACCTGGCGCGCCGATTTTTGACGACAGCGTGGATTACCCAACGGCATCAAAAGACGCCGCAACGCAGACGCTAGAGGCGGCGAAATACTATTTCCTTGATCGGCATAAGCCGCTGCTTTCTGGTCAGTTCACGCTGCGCGGTTCGGGAGAGCAATCCTTCAACGCAAATGGTTTTTCCGCTGGGTACGCTCAAACTGGAGCTGCGACATTCGCGTTGGTAAACTCGTGGCAGCCTGGACAATGGGTGAGCGTCACTTCTGCGGAACTAGGGCTGAGTGGTTTGTATCGCGTTGAGCAGGTTGATTGGAGTCTTGAACCTGGTTCGTACAACCAAATCATCACAATCACATTCAATAGACGCCTGCAAAGTGACCTCGTGTCACTCCTTGAAAGGAACGTAGGATGAGCCAAGTCGGATCGACAAGAGACATCATTTCTCAATCCATTACTGGCGTGACTGACGATCTCGGCAATGCTGTGGTTAGTAGCAGCACTGGATTTGGCGATTCGCCGCTAGGTGCCTCTGCCATCGCACAGGCGCTCTATGGGATCGCGAATCCAAACTTCAATCTTTTGCCGCCATCTCCAGATTCGCCAATTGAGCAGCAATCAAATCCGTTGCCATTCTGGAGCATTGACAATGCAAGCGAGGACGAAATGACTGCAACGTCGGTTTTTGACGAAACGACATTGACTTATGGCATTGAGTTGAACCCTGGCACTGCCGCGATCGACTCAACGCTAACGCTGACAACGCGCTCCTACCTGCTGACGGACGACAATCTTGCGCTTCGCCAGAAGGCGCTCTCGGTCATCAGTAAGAGCGGCACGGCTGGCGGGACTGCATCTCAGTGGAATCTGACACTCACGGCGATTTATTACGACGCAACCGATACCGCGCTCAGCACGGCGGTCATTGGCACGGCACTTGATACCGGCACGTGGACAAGCATCTCTGGAACGACGACTCCAGGCGGCTCGGCGATCAACTCAGCCGCGCAGTATGTTGACCTTTCTTTCAAGATGACGGCAACAGCGGCGGTCACTGGTTCTGCGAAGGCAACGATCAAAAGTCTGATTTTGGCAACCAGTACGCCCGGCGGCGGAGGCTCGCAATCTTTCCTCGTGACCGAAGCGTTCACGTCGAGCGGAACTTGGACGCGACCTACAGGCGTTGAGTATCTAGTGGCAGTGGCTGGTTATTCTGGCGGCAACGGCGGCGTTGGAGGCGAGGGCAGAATCACTCGCGCAGGTATCTCGGAAAGCCCAAGCAATGGAGGTCAGCCGGGAGCCTATGGCCTTCTCCGCGACCTGTACGTCGGAGATGTTTCTACGGTCAGCGTTGGCATTGGCGCAGGCGGTGCGGGAGGTGCGGGAGGCACTGCAACAAAAGCGGTCGGCGTCACCACTTCAACGATAAACGTTGATGGAGCGGCGGGTGGTATCGGTGGCAACACGACCTTTGGCTCGTATTTAGTCTGCGCTACTACAGCCGCTTCTGGCGGTGCGGCTGCATCTGGAACCGTCACAACGACCGTGCCGTTCCCAAGTACGGTGGTGACTTCCACCGCTACCACGACAGGCACCGCAAGTTATCTATCAAACTCAACGCTAACGACAAGTGGATTCACATCGTTGCCGTACCAGGCTTCATTTGCTGTTGCTGGCAGTAATGGGGCAAACGGAACAGCCGATGGCGCAACGGTTGGTGGCAAAATCACGGCGCGCGGTGGGGTGAGGACTTTGGGAGGGACGGCAGGACCTGCTGGCATCGGGCTTTGTATGGGCGGCAACGGCGGTGGAAATCGTATTGACACCGGCGGTGGCTATTCCTATGTCGGAAGCACGCTTCCGACTGGAACGGCCACTTATTACGCAGGAAGTGCGGTGCAGACAGCAGGGGGCGGTGGCGGCGGCGGTTGTTTCTGGATTAGCACGACCGCGGGGACAGGAATCTCTGCCGCAGGTGGCAACGGTGGCAACGCTTCAGCAAATAGCGGGTCAGGTGGCGGTGGTGGCGGCAAGGCGCTATGGGGCAACAGCGCGACCTCAGCCGCTGGAACCACGGCGTACACCAACTCATCGGGAACCGCAATCGGAGGCAACGGCGGCAATGGTGGCGACGGCTACCTCATTGTGGCTTACATCGCATAATGAAATACGCCTTCATCAACCAAGATGGCATCGTGGTGCAGGTCATTGCTGGCGTGCTCAGCCCAGCGCAGCAAGCGCAGTTCCTGCGCGACTACGCCACTCTGTTCGGCGCGACTGCAATCATTGAGGTGGAGCAAGGCACGAGTGCGTGGATCGGCGGGGCGTATACTGACGGCGTATTCACAGAGCCGCCACAGCCAGAGCCAACGCCCGAAATCGTAGAAGGCGAGTCCGAGGTTCTGCCTGAGCCTGAAGCCACGGAGCCACCTGATGACCCGCTCCCAAGTTGATGCGATCATTGACCGACTAGACGCGCAGTCAGCAAAGATTGACCGACTTCAGTCCGAGATTGACCAGATGAAAGGCGGCTTGACCGTCTTGAAGGCGCTTGGCGCGCTGCTTGGCGTAGGAGGAATCGGGACGCTTCTGGCGTACTTCCAATCGCAAGCCGGCAAGTGAGGCTCGCCGCGCTCCTGCTCCTTTGGGTCTCCTTCGTGCCGTTCGCTGTCGTTCGCGGAGCCGAGGGCTACGACGGCACCGAGTATCCCTACAGCACGCTCGTGACCCAGACTGGCGACTACTTCGTCGTGATCGAGCAGCCGTCTACCTTCACCGCTGAGACTGATCTCTGCGACAACACCACAGCCTTCTGGTGCGCCGCGCCGCAGCAAGGCGGCAACTTCACGGACTCTGCACTCTGGCTGTATGCCGCTGACGGCGGGCTGCTAACTTCCAATGACGACGACCCTCGCACCAATGGTCAGTCCTATCACTCATTCATCACCGTGCAGCTGGAGGCTGGCGTCTATCGGCTGCGTGCCGGTCGCTTCACCTGCCGCGACGGATCGTGTATGTGGCCGCAGGACCCCTTCCCTGTCGGCGGTCACTACCAACTCCTGACGACGGCTGCGCTGCTCCTTGACCCGACCCCGCCGACGGTTGTCCCTACCGCGATTCCGTCCGTTCTACCGACTCCTGAGCCGACCCCTACCCAGACACCAGAAGAGCCTTCACCCAGCCCTAGCGTGGCTCCTACCCCTACGCCAGAGCCTTCTGTAGAGCCGACGCCGACGCCTACCCCTGAACCTACGCCAACCCGAACGCCTGAGCCAACGCCGCAGCCGACTCCTGAGCCAACTCCAGAACCAACACCCGAACCAACCCCAGAACCAACACCAACGGAGGAGCCAAGTCCTGAGGTGACCAATGAACCAACGCCAGAACCAACGCCAGAGCCAACGCCTGCACCAACAGAAGTTCCGCCATCTCCTTCCGTATCTCCTGATCCCACTCCTTTACCTACTCCTGAACCCGAACCCGCTCTGCCAGTTGTAGGAGCTGCGGTTGAGGCGGTCGGCGAAGTGTTCGCCAACATAGCGGCCATCACAGAGATCGGCAAAGACCTTGACCCGATTGAGAAGGAAGAAGCGCAGCCGGTTGCCGTCGCAATCATTGCCAGCCAAGTTGCAAGTGTGGCTGCCGCAGCGTCAAATGCCGCACGAGCGGCTGCTAACATTGGCGGCGGCGGACCAGCAGGAGGCAATGGAAATACGCCAAGCCGAAAGGGTGGTCGCCGTGCTTAGGAACATCATCAACGATCTAGTCGGAGGCTCGTGGACGATCCTCGGTCTGCTCTTCGCGGTGGTCGTACTGCCAGAGGGTCAGACGCAAAGCACAATGGCAACGCTGTTCATCCTGATGACAATCGTCTGGATCGCAACAGGATACTTGAGGTGGAAAGAATGACAACCGAAGATCACCGCAGGGAACTCAAGGAGCAGGGCTGGACGCGCATTGACACCGCGCCAGGCGAGTGGGTGGCACTTGTGCCAAGCGAGGACGCAAGCGCGTTCGGCGGCACGCTCTGGAAGCGCGCCGACAATGGCAACGACTACAGCGAGGGCTGCACCTGTGGTCATCCGATCAGTGCTGCACTCGACTTTCAGACGGCTGGTCTTGCACTTGCCGCGCACATCAAGGAAGAGATCGGCGAATGAAGTACCGCATCAAGTCGCAGCTCTACTCTGACGCCGAGGCGCAGAAGAAGGTCGGCGCAATCCTTGACGATTGCGGACCATCGAGCGCGGCTGCGGCTGCGGCCTTCGTGAACGGCTACGCGCCTGACTTCAGCGCAGCCGACGGCGTAGCGGCAAAGGAGCGCGCCACTGGCTTCAAGGAGAAGCAAGGGGTCAGCGACAACGGCTCAAGCCTGAGCGAGATGATGAAGACCGTCCGCGAACTGGGCTGCAAGGCAAAGCCTGCTGATACCTTCGCCGAGGCGGTTGCAGCTGCGAAGGCTGGCGCCGCACTCATCGTCTGGGTGCAGGCACCGATCGGCTACCCAAAGCAGGCGCTGTCAAAATGGCATCGCAACTGGGCGTCCTACTGGCAGAAGAAGGACCCGAAGGTGATCGCCGCAGGGTACGGACACCTCACCAGCGCAGGCTATGATTCAGAGGCGCAGACGCTGGTCTTCGCTGACCCTACGTTTGATGAGCGTGTACCGAAGGAACAGTACGCCGTGCCGGTCACGGAGGCTGAACTCAAGGCAATCGCTTCAGGCAAGCCAGGCTCGCCTGCAAGCCACATCGTCATCGTGACGAAGAAGTGAAAGGAAAGACAATGAACAAGGTTCAGAAGATTCTTGACGCGAGCAAACTTGACGAGATGGTGCTTGACGCAGTTCGCACCTTCCTGACGGTCTCAATCTCAGTCGCACTCGGACTCGGCATCCCGCTGCTCGACATCACTGGCGGCGACTTCCGAACCGTCCTGTCGGCTGGTCTGGCGTCAGGCTTGGCCGTACTGGTCAAGGCGCTCGACCCAAGCCAGAGCGACTACGGCATCGGCGGCAAGAAGTAAGGTCTTGACACAAGCCTGAGGAGACTTCACTCTCGGCAGAGCGGCGTGTAGTCGCGCCGCAAGTAGGAGGTTGCAATGGAGGACCTAGACGAGTTTCTGACGCTGCAGGGTGGCTACAAAGGGCCACTCTGCGGCTATCAGTTGCTTGACATAAGCGAGGCTGATCGGCAATCGCTCGACAAGGCACTCGCAGCCGCGAAGATCACGGCGAAGGCAATCCAGAAGTGGTGCGAGATTCGCAACCAGCACTGGGCGCAGCAGAACATCCAGCGACACAGGAGAGGAGACTGCAAATGCCAGAAGACCTGATCGAGTTTCAGCGTGAGGACGAACTCAACGAACTGAAGTCGGCGCACCGGCGTGCGTTGCGCGCACTTGCGAAGAAGGATCAACAGACCGAAGAACTCGTGGAGGCGGTCTACCGCGCCGCGAAGGATGCGGCGGTCGGGATGAAGATTCCAGCCGTTCCAGCACCGAAGCCAGACAAGCGCAAGGGCAAGCGCGAGGTTGCCGTCGTGCAGCTGAGCGACTGGCAGCTTGGCAAGAAGAGCGTGGACTACGACATTGACACCGCAGCCAAGCGGCTGAACCTGCTCGCCGAGAAGGTGCAGCGGGTGGTCGAGATTCAGCGCAAGGATCACCCAGTGGACACGGTGAAGATTCTGCTCACTGGCGACCTCGTGGAGTCAGACGGCAACATCTTCCCAGGACAAGCCTACGAAGTTGAGGCTGGCGGTCTGTACGTCCAAATCTTCCGAGGCGCGGAGATGCTGGCGCAGTTCGTCAGGGCGATGGCCGCACTCTTCCCGCAGGTCGAGGTCTACGGCGCAATCGGCAACCACGGACGCTTGGGGCGCTACTCGGATCACTCGCCAGAAAGCAACAGCGATGCGATTCTTTACAACATTGCGCGCTCACTCGTGTTGAGCGAGAAGCGCGTGAGCTGGAAGGAGAGCCTCACCGTTGGCGGTCGGCACTGGTACGACACGCTCGACTTGCCAGGCGGCAAGATCGGGATGATCGTTCACGGCGATCAGTTCAGGGGTGGACTTGGGATGCCGTGGTACGGCGTCGCAAAGAAGGCGAGCGGCTGGCGCTTGAGCGTCGCGCCGTTTGACTATCTCTGGTTCGGACACTGGCATCAGCCTGCGCGACTCGTCCTTGCCGACGGCAAGATCACGACGTGGTGCAGTCCGTCGCTTGAGAGCAGTAACCGCTTCGCTCAGGAGGTCGTCGGCGCGTCTGGCGAGCCAGGGCAGTGGCTGATGTTCTTTGACGGCGATGGAGAGGTCTCAGCCGAGTACCTAATCCGCTTGCGCTAGTGCCGTTCCTTGCAGGTCCGCCGGCACCGAGGCCGCAGGACATAGGAGCCTGCACGCCGTGCGGGGAGACTCGCAGGGTGTGGAGGTTTGCCGAACAGGAAGTCAGCCTCACGGTCGGCTATTCTGCAGTCCTGTCCTACGCTATCTGCCGAGCGTGCCTAGAGGTGGTTCTAGAGCTGCTCGATGAGGACGATGACGCCGCTGGCTATGCCAGCGACCTCCCAGACTGACCTCCTCCAGTCTGGGAGGCTACCCCCTTGACAAGCCGTGACGTCACGTTCTAGGATTGTGACAGCAGGGAGGAACCAGCCAGAAGGCTGATCCTGCTGAGGAGGACAAAATGATCAAGGACCTCGGAAAGTACGTCGCAATGAAGAGCGTGCCAGCGAAGCACGGTCACTTCCTTCCACGCGGCATCGTCGTCCGCATTCACAAGGTCGGCGGGATGACCGTCGCCGACACCGGCAGCGTCAAGGTTCGGATCACGAATCTTCAGCTGCGCCACGACTTCATCCAGTACGCACTGGCTGAGACTGTCGCGGCCGAGTCAGTGGCGGTGCGCTGATGAGCGCGACACACGGCTGGGTCAGCCGCAGCGAGCGCAAGGGTCACGCCGTCTTCGTGGTCGGCGATCCTAACTCGACCGAACTGCCATCGCTCATCTTTGAGTTGGGCGTTCGTCCGAAGCGCAATGAGAAGCCAGTTGCAGAACACGCGCCAATCGCGTGGAGCGAGATCGCTCGCATCTCTGCCGGCGAAGTCACCCTTGAGCAGTTGAAGGAGGCAGCAAAGTGAAGACAATGATCTTGGACACACTCGCAGTCGTATCGTTCGTTGCAGCAATGGTGCTGCTCTTGGCACTGGGGTCAATGCGATGAGGCTGAACCGAAAGACGCAGCCACTGGTCTACAAGCGAGTGGCAATCCGCACGACACTGCTTGATGAGCAGAAGCGCAGATCGCAGGCGCTGATGGACATTGCCATCGGCATCTACGGCTTTGCGTTCATCGTGTTCCTGTTTGCGTGGCTTGGCTAATGCCAGTTTACGAGTACCGCTGCGGCGACTGCGGACATCGGGAGGAACACACGCATTCAATCCAGAACGTCTACAACCCGCGCTGCGAGAAGTGCGGCCGCTGGATGCGGATGGTCTATTCGCCAGCGGCGGTGGTTTACAAGGGCGAAGGGTTCGCCAAGAAGGACAGAAAGAAGGAGGGCAAGTGAGCAAGCAATACGAGTTCGTCAAGGCAGAGCAGCGCAGTCCTGAGTGGTTCGCACTTCGGGCTGACGGCATCACGGCGACCGACGTGTCGGTCATCGCGGGGCTGAATCCATACAAAACTCCCTTCCAACTTTGGGCGGAGAAGCTAGGGAAGTACCAGCCTCACCCAGTTGGACCGGCAGCGGTGCGCGGCATCCTGTTGGAGAACGCAGTCGCAGAGTTCTACGAGATGGAGACTGGCCGCGAGTTGCGCCGCAGCAACGGCATCGTCCGACTCAAGGAACTGCCGTGGGTGATGGCGTCACTCGACCGCACCATCGTCGGCGAGGAGGGCTTGGTGGAGATCAAGACCAGCACCTCACCGCGCTGGAGCCTGCACCCAGTGCCGCCAGAGGTGGTGGCGCAAGTGCAGTGGCAGATGTTCGTCACCGGCGCACCGTGGTGCGACGTGGCAGTCC
>Ga0315901_10005047_pt1 | contig 16210 bp, 18 predicted proteins | sample LakEriMetagenome_10_FD_203761 | JGI IMG/M metagenome (GOLD analysis project Ga0315901, IMG submission 203761) | Freshwater fungal communities from buoy surface, Lake Erie, Ohio, United States - Buoy 2 MA116 | ecosystem: Environmental > Aquatic > Freshwater > Lake | place: USA: Lake Erie, Ohio...
TGCTGATGAGGTTAAGGAAACGTTCTAACTATTTTTCGGGATTGGGCAACTTGGCCACACGATCCAAATCATTGCCCATTCTCTGCAGGTTAAGATTTTTCAAGCGGCTCATCAATGTCAAAGCAATGGGATCTTTCACAGTGTCTGAGCTGCTTTTGATATAATCGTCCAAGCTGTTCAAAAGGTCAGCTACAGTTTTGATAGCGGGGTAATCAGGTGGCAGCTTGAATTGAGCTGCCTCTCTGCCATAGTTCACTTGTCCTCTTTGGATCAGTTGACCTATTGGGGGCTCACCCTCGTAAGCTTCTTGGATCAGCTTGCGCCACTTTTGAATATCGCTGTTCATAGTGAACTATTTACCATCGTGCATTTCCTGGAAATCCAGCATCTTCCAACGCTTTTTGGCAATCAAACATGGCACGTTTGCCTTTTCCCACGTAGTCAAGAAGTATATTATGAACTTTAGCTATGCTTTCATCCTCATAATGGTTACCAAAAGAAACATAACCAGCTCCCAAAGCTCTAAGCAAGGGTAGATCTTTGTCATAATTGAGTCTCAACTCACCTGGGATAATTTTTGGTAATCCTTCCAAACTTTTCAAAGGGTTGTCCATGCAAAAAAAATCATCTGCTACTTCGGCAGGCCCACCCAGCAAGTTCTGCAACTTGTTAAAGTTACAGTAAAAACTAGATACTTTTTTTGGTGCTCCCAGCAGCGTTTCAAGATCACAGTTATTACACCAATAATTTCCGCCAACTTGTTCTGGGCCGCCCTTCAATCCAGCTTTTCCCAAAGGGTTGCTGTCTATGTCAAATGATTGGGCTACAATACGTGGTGTGTTTTCCAAACTCTGAAGATACGTACCAACGGCTGCGAAACTGTAGACTTTACCAAATTTGACTGGCAATTTCCCTGTGGCAAAAACATCCTTTACCATTTTTACATCATGATCACTGTTGAAAAATCCATTGGCATCAATGTTTTTCTCTGAAATGTCTATGCCCTGAAAATATTGGCCCTGAAAATATTGATGAAAAGTATTCAATATGGTTTTTTTGTCTACCATCTTGCGTTCTCCTCAAAGCCTGCATCTTCCAAGTCTTTTTGGCAATCAAACATTGCACGCTTGCCTTGTCCTGCGTATTTGTTGATTATTTCTCTCACCTGTTGTGCTGCCCTGTCCTGTGATTCCGACCTCCACCAGAATTGAACACCCTTAGTAGCAGTCAAAGCTCGCAACAACGGCAAGTGTTCTGTGTATGTGACCAGTAATACCTTAAGCTCTTGTGGTAGTCCTTCAAGTGACACCAGTCTAAGGTTATCGCTGCAATTGAAAATCCCACCTACAATTTTAGGAGCTCCAACCAGTGTTGTAAGGGCCAATTGTTTCCGGCATTCAAATGTTCCGCCAACAATTTCAGGGGATCCTTCAAGTGACGACAACAAGTTATTGGCAGCCAAAAAATTGCCAGTAACTTCGTAAGGGCAACCTTCCAGAGACACCAATCTGCTGTCTCTTACATTGAAGGTACCTGTTACCTTACCAAAAGCAAATGGTAGTCTACCATCTGGAAATTCATACAAGCGTGGGCGAAGGTCATTGTAAACATCAAGTTTACCATCCTCAGTAAATCTGTATTTTTTATCTTGTAGTATTGAATGTGCAACGAAATAAGTCTCTAAATCTTTGAGTATTTTATTTTGATCTACCATCGTGCGTTCTCCTCAAATCCTGCATCTTCCAACTCTTTTTGGCAATCAAACATTGCACGCTTGCCTTGTCCGGCGTAGCGGTTTATAATTGAATGAACTGGTTCAAAAGCCCTGAAATCTTGTTCGTCAGTGCCAGGTTCTGCTATGGCAATATGTTCTGCTGTCAACAATCGGAGCAAAGGCAACTCTTTGTTGAATGATATTCCAATCGAGTAAGGCTCCTCACCCGAAGGCAATCCCACAAGACTTTTCAAAGGGTTGTTATAGGCAATTATTTTATAAACCACTTCTGGTCCGCCTTGGAGGTTTTCCAAAAGGTTGTATTGAACATCCAATTCAGACAGATAAGGTGGACAGCCCTGTAGGCTCTTGATCTTGTTTTTAGGGATCCAGAGATTGTGACACGCATCGGGAAAATTTTCAAGGCTTGTTAAGCCGGCACCTGGTGCCCCCAACATGCCATCCACCATGTTGAATTTGAAAGGAAGTTTTCCATTTGGCAGATTCTTAGTCAAATAAGCACTGCCATACACAACAACACTGCCATCAGGATTGATTTCTGGTTCCACATCTTGACCATTTTGGTCATATAATGTGAAGTATGTTTTTACCAATAGCCGTATTTTTTGAACATCTACCATCTTGCGTTGTCCCCAAATCCAGCATCTTCCAACTCTTTTTGGCAATCAAACATTGCTCGCTTTCCTTGCCCTGCATACTTGTTCATGATTTTTTCCAAATCTTCCATGGGTTCTTTGTCAGCAGGGTTTTGAATGTGTATTTCTTGAACAGCTAAAAGTCCCAGTAGGGGAAGATCCTGCCGCCAGGAGATGGAAACCACCTTAATATGTGAAGGTGTGTTCTTGAAATGTTGGAAAGGATTGTCACCAGCCCACAAAAAATTTACAGGAGGACAGCCTTCAAGAGAGGTCAATAGATTGTTGTTGCAAGCTATCTCCCAACAATTTGGGGTGCAACCTTCTAGGGAAGTCAACAAGTTGTGGGAACAATCCAAATGTTCTGCTTCTAGTGGCGCACCTTGCAATGATGTCAACAGGTTTTGTTCACAATGAAAGTCTCCACTCACATACATGGGACAGCCTTCAAGGGATTTTAATTTCATACCAGCTACAATGAAATCACTGTGAGCTTCTTTGAATTTGAAAGGCAGCACGCCTTTGGCAATCCGCCTATAGCCTACGCAAGTGGTTTTCATGGTTATCAAACCATCATCTGCAATCACAAAATCTGTTGCTGGATTCAGCCGTTGATCATCTCTATCCCGGAAATATTCTGTGAGCATTGCAGAAATTTTCCATTTGTTTACCATCTTGCGTTTTCCTCAAATCCAGCATCTTCCAGGTCTTTTTGGCACCAAAACATTTCACGTCTGCCTTTTCCTGCGTATTTGTTCAAAATTCTCTCCACAGCTCTTCCTTTGTCTTGAAATTCATCACCCAACAGCCAAACTTTTTTAGCCACCAATGTTCTCAGCAAGCCCATATGGGGGTTGTAATCCAACTCCACTAGTCCGCCTACGGAAGTAGGGAATCCTTCCAAACTCTCCAATTTATGCAACTGTTTGAATGACACATTTCTACCAACAAATTTTGGACCACCCACAAGACTCTTGATATCCAAAGCTTTCAAGGAAAAGTCTCGGCCCACGGTGTTGAATGTGCCGCCCAAAGTTGTGAGATTGTGGCAATCAAGTATATCTAGATCCCTACCAATTTGGCTGGGAGCACCTTGAAGACTATCTACTATGCAACGATCAAATCTCACATCCCCATCTGCCCGCAGTATTTTCCACCTTAATTCAGGTATAATTCGGCGCATGTGAATGCTGCCTGCCATCCCACCTTTTGCCAGGACACTTACTGTTTGAGAATCATGAAATTGGAGAGTACCACTCCAGGAAAAATCGTCTGTGAAACGGTTTTGGAGGCGCTGCAATTGTTCAAGATCTGTTACCATCTTGCATTTTCTCCAAACCCTGCATCCTCCAACTCTTTTTGGCACCAAAACATTTCACGTCTGCCTTTTCCTGCGTATTTGACTAAGATTTTTTCCAAAGCGGGTTGATCTGGATTGGGCCAAATGCGTTTGGCCACTAGTGTTCTCAACAATGGTAGGTTTTTGTGATAATCAAAACTCACTGAATCACCAATATAGGCGGCCAAGCCATCTAAGTTTTGTAAGTTGTTGCCAATAAGTTTATAATGTCGTCCTACATGTTCTGGTCCACCAAATGTGCTGGTGAGCCGGTTGTTCTGAACAGAAAAGTCAGTACCAACCCAGTATGGCGCGCCGTCAAGCTTTCCCAATGCTAACCCTCCTGCAATGAAACTGCCTGTGACTTTGCCAAACCACAATGGAAATTCCTTTTGTCCTTTCTTTCGAAATGTCACAGATCCTGTCACGTCAACCCGGGATTCAGAATCCAAGGAAACAGCTATTTCCGTTCCTACTAACCAACAATGCCTGTGCAATATGTCCCAAGCTTCTCCTTCGCTCTTTACTCGTTTTACCATCTTGCATTCTCCGCAAACCCAGCATCTTCCAACTCTTTTTGAGCATCAAACATTACACGTTTGCCTTTACCAGCATATTTGTTCAAAATGTCTTGGCATTGCACTATTTTGTCCCAACTCACTCGTGTTTTGCCGGTAGTGAAATCCACCCGGTTGGCAACTAGGGTTTTCAACAAAGGCAAATTGGGTTCATAATTCAAACTCATGGTGCCACCAATATAATCTGGGGCACCTTCAAGGCTGGTCAAGGGATTTTTGAATACCATAAATGAACCGCCAACTTTTTTTGGCGCACCAATGAGATTGGTGAGCCCACAACTATACGCAGTGTAATCTTCCCCCACCTCTAGTGGCCCCCCTTTGAGACTTTCCAGCTTGCTGTTGCGTGCAGCAGAAAACACTTCAGTGACTTTACTGGGTGCTCCGCTAAGACTGGTCAATCCCATGCCGCTGACATTGAACATGCCTTTGACTTCACCAAATTTCACATTCAATCCTGATGATCCCATAAGGAATTGAACATCTCCTGTGAGATTCAGTTTGTTGTCATCGCTGAACTGCACCTGTTTAATGAGCTTTGGATCATAATAGAGTTTGAAGGTGTTCCAGATGTCAAGTTGTTCGGGAGTCAAAGCCATAATGTTCTCAATCTATAAAAACCTAAATAATATTTAGGAGAAATCATATGTTGGGATTTTTGTCAAACAAACTGCTGTTGGTTGGTGTTGGTGCGTTCTTGCTCCTGTCAAGTGCCTTCTACATTTATTTCAAACACACACAAACACAACTTCAAATAATGGCAGCCAATATAGCCAAAGCAGAGGTGGCTATTGATTTACAAAAAGCAGCAATTTCTCAGTTGGAAAATGTTGCACAAGAACAGAAAATCTCCATGGAAATGATGCAAGGCCGTATCAACAAGGCTGAATATGATAGAGCTCAGCTGGCAAAAGCCCTAAAAGATCTCAATATTGTTGCAAATGCGCAGACTGATAGAAAGCAACTTCAAATCAACTTGAATAATCAACTTAACGAGCTGTTCAATTCAGCTGCTGAAAGTACAAAAAATGCGTCACCAAAGCCTTAAATCTATTGCTATAGCTTTTTTGTGTTTCTCTCTTGTGGGCTGTGGTCCAGATGTGAAAGAACTGGAAATCAAAACCAGCAACCTCAAAATAACTGTTGCTGAGCCACCCTCCCCTCGTGAATTGGTGATCAGCAATGTGAATGTGAACGTAGTCACAGCAGAAAACTTCCGCGATCTTGACGCTCAATTGAAAGCAGATCCCAAGAGTGTGTTCTTGGTAATGACGCCAGCGGATTATGAAAATCTGGCCACAAACATTGCTGAGTTGCGCCGATTCATAACACAGCAAGGTGCTATTGTGCAATACTACCGAGATATGGTGAAAACCATTACACAAGATAATCCCAGCAATAATGCAACGACAAAATGAAAACCTCTCAAGAGAAGTGGTTCGTGAAATATTGGCGGCCTGCTGCGGCATGGATCTATTTGGCTATCTGTATTTTTGACTTTGTGCTCATGCCCATTTATGTTGCTAAAACCAATTTGAAATTGGAAGATGTTGTTAAGGTAGCTTCAACATTTGAAGGCAGTGAAAAACTAGGTGCGCTCACTCTCCTTATGAAAAAGAACACTTGGGAACCTTTGACTGTTATGGAGTCAGGAATGTTTCATTTGAGCTTTGGCGCAATACTTGGAGTAGCAGCGTATACAAGAGGTAGAGTACAAGAAGCTAGAGTGCGTCAAGACTACAGCAAAAGCGATCCAAAAGGAGTTTTTGCTAACGTTGACAATCCAGGATAGCCCCTGACATAATCAGCTATCATAGTGGCAACAAATGATGGTGTTGTGTCCATCCGCAAACGCTCACCGCGAAGGGTGGGAACCTGCGTCCAAAGGTCTCGAGTTCAAAAAGCCTTTGCCACAAAATTGAACAAAAAGGATGAAGAGTCTTGAGCTCTTCACCAACCTTTGCCATCAGTTCTGGTGGAGGTTGGGCTTGCTGGGCCGGTATGCCCAGCATAACCGGGCAAAGGCATGAGGTGCCTTGAGTGGTAGATCCTGCGCTGGAAATAGGTGCCCCGCCAGTGCTTGAGGGTCTGAACTGAGACTGTGAAACCGGAATGATGTTTTCAACCATTCTCCCCGCAAGGGGAGAAATATGACCGATCCTCCAGAATGAAATGCGTCTTCCTGTAAATATTAGATGATACAAACTAATGAAGCCCAAGATTGGGAACAGATAAAAGATCCAGCAAAAAGATGGCTGGGAAGATTCACATATATGAATCAAGGAAAAAATCCTGAAAAGCACGTATTGGATACGCTTATACAGAAATATCCCAACAGACCTGGGGTTATATATCGAGGAATGAATTTCACTCGGGAAGAAAACTATACCGAGTTCATGGAACTGTTCCACAAATCAAATGGCAAGTTAACCTTCAATGTGGTCACAAGCTGGAGTGGTGATCCCGGCACTGCCCTCCAATTTGCCTTAACTCAGCCCACCTATCAATTGAACTTAGCAGTATTGACAGCTCACGCTCAGCAAGAGAAAAATAGAGAAAGGCTCAGTGGTTACAGAGGAGTAATTTTGAAAACCACTGTGTCTGAGGGAGTGGGAATTGATGTTGACGCCACTGGAGTGGGACATGAGAGTGAGATCGTGTTACCTCCTGGCACCTATCAAACAGAGATTTACCAAGAAATAAAACAATACAAGCACAGTCTCGACGATGGCGACACCTCAGTTGAGGATGTGATTTTGAAAACCACTCTAGATAGCTTACGCAGCAGATCTACAGAGCACAGCTTTTTTGACTATGTGATACATCATCATGGCCAGGAATTGAGTCCACAAGCACAGCGGCATTTGTTGAAGTTGTTTGGACCTCAAACCGGTGTACCTTTGTTCAAGAGTTCTGTGGATCAACATACAAATTACTTTACCAAAAAACCTGAGGTGACGTTTGACTATCACATACCAACCATACGGCTGTTTGAGTTGGCAGAAAAAGGGATTTTCACTCCTGAAGTAACAAATAAGATTAGGTTGTTGGGTAAAAAAATCATTAGTCAAGCACTTCCTGTGATAGAGAGTGTTATAGTTGATGCCACCTATTTCAACCCAGCACAATTGGGTTTGGTAAGTAGGGTCAGCAAAGACAACCGAGTGATTGATGCCATAAGAAAAGCCATTAGGCCAGCAGTAGCCCAGTTGAATCAAAAAGTTCAAGACATCAACAAAATACAAGATCCAAAGGACAAAAGACAGGCAATTGAACATTACAAGGATGAGATGGTGCGCTTGTTGAGCAGACTGGGTGTATAGTAAATACGTCTATATAACGAGGATCAAGAATGATTACAGGCACACGCAAACTCATCAGCAAAGAAATTCAGCAAGACGCCGATGTTTACGTTGGCTCCACTGGGGAAATTTGGTTCCAAGAAGGTAGTCAAACTCTAAGATTTGGCGATGACGAAACTCCAGGAGGCATACCGCTGGCAAGCGGAGGTGGCACAGCGGGACCAACCACTGTTTGTCCCCCTGGCGTCAACACTGTGGTCTACACAGCCTCTAGTTCAACTGTGAGAACCATCAAAGCCACTGTTCAAGCTGTGGGGTATGAAACTGGAGTGGTGGATTTTCCCGACACTCACTCAGCTGATGTGATAGCAGTCAAAAATTTGCGCACTGGTTTGGGAGAGGCATCAGTGTACGGGGTAACTTACACCAGCGTGGCCAGCTTGGTCACATTTGACGCCCAGATCGCAGGCGGAGTATTGAAAATTGTTGCTCAACCCACCAGTTTGGTCAACTCGGTTACAGTTGACAGCACGGCTATCGAAATTCAAGAGTAAGGCACGCACATGACATTGAAACCCTTTCAAACTCAGGACGGTGTGCGAATCAGCACAGATCCAGCTAGTATCCAAATCACCGGCAACAATATCCGGGCAGAAAGCACTGTGAAAATCCAGAGTGGCAACCCGCTGTGGTGGGCCGCCACACAAACTTACAACAAAGATGGCGCAGAAGTGGCGCCTCATGCCGTGGCCTATGCCAGCAATGGAGATGTGTTCTCCATTAGCTTTGTGGAGCAGGACACTGACGATACTGCGGTGACAAGACTGAGCTCAACTGGCACTGTGTTGTGGCAGAAATATCTGGTGGATCAAACTGTGCTGAGTTTTGCAGTCTCTCCAGATGACAATGTGTTTCTAGCAACAGCTGATGGCACCGAGGTTATATTTGTGTTGATCAACGGCTCTACAGGAGCAATCTTGTGGCAAACCGGCATAGACACTGGTTGGTCGGCATTCAGTTTTGTGGTAGCTGTGGACAGTGAAGGATCGCCCATTGCTGTTGGCAGCAGTGAAGCAGTGGGTGAGGGCGGGTTCGATAGTTTGTTGGTGACCAAATTGAACGGAAGCACAGGAAGTGTGTCCTGGAGCAAGGCAATCACTGACAACACAAACAACCTACAAACCGGTGCTGTTGCTTGCATGGGCACCGATATCCTGTTGAGTGCTCGCAGTGACAATGGCGACAATCTTGATTTGGCTGTGTTTAAATTGAGTGCCGCAGGAGACATCTTGTTGCAAAAGAAGATTCTTGTGCAGCAAGGATACAGTGCATATGCTGGTCAAATTGCTGCTGATGTGCATGGTAACATCTATTTGGCCACTAGCTATAGTTTGAATGTGGCAAATTTTGACGGAGTCAATTCTCAAACGGCTGCCACTGTGACCAAGCTCAACAACGTTGGTGCTGTTCAATGGACAAGAAGAATTGGTCCAGGCCCTTGCGGAAGTGTGAGCCTCAGTTTGTGTGTGGATGAGTTGGGCGATGTTTATTTGGCAGCAACCACATTTGCATTTGGTCCAGGTTCTACCAACAACGACATTGATCAATTTTTTGAAGGCAGCACAAAGATTGTGCTGGCCCGATATACACCCACTGGCACTGTGGTATGGCAGAGATATTTGGATGCCCCCCGTCTTTGGGAAAGCCCAAACTATACCAGCAGTGACGTCACTGGCAATCTTTTGGCCGTCAAGGGCGATAGGCTGTTGGTGGCAGGAAGCAGTGTGCCTAGCTCAGTTCTAGGTGGTGCTCTCGAAGCTCTCACAGGGTTTGTGGTGCAACTGCCCACCAGTGGCGATCACATTGACATTGGTCCATACAAATTCACCGAGAGTAGAGTGCCTGGTAGATTTGTTTATTGGTTCAGCAATGACAGCACCTTTGTTATTGAGGACCAACCCTATACAACCTCCACTCCTTCAATTTCATTGAATGACAGTGATATAGCCAATCAGCTGTTTCCAAACCCAGGATATCAGTTTGAATTTGATGGCAACGGCACTCTAAAGCTGCCCAATGATGGCGACTTGCAACTAACCCAAGATCAAACAGGTTGGATCAGCATATTTGGTCCATTGCTCAACAACAATGATAACATTTGGTTTAGAGCAACAACAGGTGATTCCCAAGGCAACATGTGGGCAGTTGGTGAGGAAGCTGACAACAACAAGGCTTTCTTGGTCAAATACTCGCCACAAGGCAACACCCTATATGCTGTGAGGTTGGAACACAACAGTGGTGATACCAGCAGGGCCAATGCCATATGGTATGATGAAACGTATGGGCTTTTGCTGATTGCTGTGGAAAGGCTGCCTGGTGACAACAAGAGCGGTTTGCTGATAGTTGATCCTGACACAGGGGTGATCCAGCAGGCAGTCACGCTGATGTCTGATGATGATGTGATCATAACGGACGTGGTGATCAAAAATGAAACGGTGATAGCCGCTGGCAGCAAATATGGTGAATGGAGATACTTTGATGCAACTCCTCAAACAGGCAGCACCACAGATCATCTGGTGATACTGCGGAGTATTCTCAATGGTGCATTGCCCAATCCATATGGCAACTGGATCATCACCGGCACAGGAATAACAGGTTATGCCAATATAACCAGTGTGGAAAGATACCCCAGCCTCACACAAACTAGCCTAAGCTCACCCCCTTTGGGCACTGGCGGCACATTTGATGTCACAGTCACAGATGGCGTCTACACCAGTGTGGTGCCCAACAATGGCGGCAGCAATTACGTGCTGGGTAGACACATACGCATCTTGGGCACCAGTTTGGGAGGTGCCACACCTGCAAATGATCTGGTGATTGAGGTAAGCAATGTGGATTCTGGCTCCATTCTCAACTTAAGTGTGGTAAGCGGGAGCGGAGTGGGAACAAACAGTTTCACAGGTGTTGGTGGTACCAGCTTGACCGGCACTGGATTTATACTGGATCTACAGGCAGGCAACGGTGCCACGTATGGTGACTACATTGACTACAATTACATCAATCAAGGGCAGCATTACGTTGTGGGAGATGAGATCACCATCAGCGGAACTCAACTGGGCGGAACAACACCCACAAACGACTTGACGGTAACAGTAACCAGTGTTTCTGTAGGAGAGATCATTGGCATAACACCAAGCGGCACACATCAGCAGACCATTGTGAAGCTCAGCATTGACTATGGTATAGACTTTGATACACCTGGCACCTGGCAGGTAGGTGAGAGCATGGGGCAAGAGTGCTTTGTGTGGACATTTGATTGGGCCAAGAGCTTCAGTGCCGAGGACGGCACCAGCCAAGATAGGTTGTTCAGTTTGGCGGTAGACTCAGACGGCATGATCTACACAGCTGGAGAAGGCTATGGTGGCGTAAGCGGCGACATTGAGAATGTGGAATTGGCCTTGCTCACCAAACTGGATACCGACGGTGATCTAGTTTGGGCCAGGGTGTTGAATGAGACTGATGACAACTGCCAAGCCAAGTGTGTAGCAGTGGATTCTACCAGAGATTTGGTGGTGACCACACATTACAGTCCAGGACCTGGTCGAACCGTGGTCAGCAAGTTTGACATGGATGGCAACCTGGGGTGGCAGTTGATGACAAGCAGCAATGATGACAGCAGCCTAGCGTTGGATCTTTCAGGCAACATCTATGTGGTATGCGAAGCCTATTATGCTGAAACAGCAGAGTATGCGCTCAAGGTTTTCAAGCTCAGCAGCACTGGACAAGTGTTGTGGCGCAGATGGCTTGGTACGCGAAGCTGGAATGAGATGAAGAATGGTCGCAACATCCAAGTGGTTGGCGAAAACATTTTCATTACAGCCTATACTGGTGCAGTAGATAACAATTTTGAAAGCGGCTTCGCAGCAAGACTACCAACAGATGGTGGCAGTTTGGGAGAATACGACTACTACTTCTGGAGGGAAGATTTCTACACCGTGGAGTTGAGAACCACAAACTATGTGGGACCAGTTGATATTCAGGTGAGAAACACCACTGTGGAGAATGACCTCGACAGTGACTATTATGTTGACTGGTATAGCCAAGACAACAATGTGGTTCCGGTGAGAGATGGTGACGGAGGTGCCATCATATTTGGCGACGGTAGTGTGCAAACCACCAGTGCTATAGACATAAGTCAAAAACTGGCTGCTGGCGGTACAAGACGGTTGGGTATGGAGGACAGAGGCAAGCACATTTATGTGACCTTCAATACCACGATTTTGGTGCCCTACAACGATGATGTGGCCATGCCCATAGGCAGCACTGTGGTGATCATCAACAACAGCAACAGCCTCATCAACATCAATGTGGATGGCGGCGGTACAACTTTGATAGTGCCGGGATTGGGCAACAATGCCAGCTACACCTTAAGTGATGAGGGTATGGCCACCCTCATCAAGGTAGACACAGAAGTTTGGTTCATGAGTGGTGCCACCCTAGAGGTGTTTGCACCATGAGTGTGATGCAAATCATGCCAGGATTGCTGGCTCAAATGGGCGGGGGAGCAGCTCCGCCGCCACCGCCAGCTCCCAGCTTGGTTACACGAAGTGCCGAAGGCGGCAGCTTGGCATTCAACACCAGAACCTACTATGCCCAGTTTGGGGGTAGTGAAGATTGGGCACTGGGCACTGGTGATTTTACTATTGAATGGTGGCAATGGATGCTCACAGGTATTCAATTCCCAAGACCATTCAGCGTGGGTTCATATCCATCGGCCAGTGTGGCAGTGAGCATTGAAAACGGAAGTCTGTACTATTGGGCAAACGGAGGTGTAGTGGCAGGTGCTGCTATCACAAACTACCAAAATCAATGGGTGCATTTTGCCATCAGCAGGCAATCCAATTTGACTCGATTTTTTCAAAATGGCGTGGAGATTGGTAGCATTGCTGACAACAACAATATAACAGACAGCTCAACCACACTTACCATTGGCAATGAGAACAATATCACCGAAGTGGCCGGGTTCTTGGGTTACATGACCAACTTTAGATGGACCAAAGGCGAAGCTCTTTATATCACAAACTTCTCAGTGCCGTTCACACCGCTGGCGGCAGGAGCAAACACCAAACTTCTGCTGTTGGCAGCTGACCAAGCCAATTTGTTTACAGATTCATCCAGCCAGCACTCCGTAACCAACACAGATTTGGTTTGGGCTGGAGTAGGCCCCTACAGCGAACGGAATTTTCTCGATGCAGGCAACAGTGCCAGCTACCTCTCTCCCAGCGTCACCTGGTATGATCTTACCACATTCAACAATGATGTGACCTTGGCCAATTTCACCTACAATGCGAGTGTGGGAGGACATATTGATTTTGGACTAACAGGTTCGGGGCAATTTGTGAGCAATCCCGGCGGGATCAATCAAAACAAGCTGCCCAGTGCTGCAATCACAATGTGGGCAAACATCACCAACAGCACTTACTTCAATTTTGTTGCGGGTTTGAGAGGATCAATAGACTTTGAGTTCTACTTTCTAATGCTGGATGACACCAACCAAACAGAAGCAAGGGTTGTCACAAACGCTGGATCATGGGACATCAATGCAAACTATACATCGCATTATGGCTATTGGAGACACATTTGTTTCACAGTGAATGGCGACAAAAGTGAACTGTATATAAATGGTAACTTGGTTGGTAGCAACACAAACATCACAGGAACATGGGGAACCAGTCCAGAATACTTTATGTTGGCCCAGGAATATGGTGGGGGCAACAGCAGTCAATTTCTCAAGATGGCCACATTTAGATATCATACTCGATCCAGAACTTCTGCTGAAATATTGGCTGAATTTGATGCAGAAAAGAGCAGATTTGGGTTGTAGACCTCACCATGCATAAACATGCCTGGGCACTGGTTATTCTGCAAGTATCAGCACATGCAGCGTTGTTGAGTGCATGGTATTGGGCAAGTTGGTATCATCTTTTTTTGATCTTCGTTGGTTACTTTGCTTTTGGCTGTTTGGGAGCCAGTATAGGCTATCATCGATTGTTCAGTCATCGAAGTTTCAGCAGTGCTCCTTGGTTTGAAACTCTTTGTCTACACATGGGCAATATGGCTGGCCTGGGCAGTTCGATCTGTTGGACAGCTATTCACAGAGCTCATCATCGTTATACAGATCAAAATCCACAAGATCCTCATAGTCCTCATCACCATAAATGGTATAAGGTTCTCTGGCTGGGAATGTTTGAACAAGTACAACTGCGATATGTAAAAGATCTTATGCGAGATAGACATCATCTATGGTGGCACAAAAACTATTTTTTGATTCACTTACTACTTGGAATCTTGGGTCTACTGATCAGTCCTGCCATTTACGCCAGCCTTATACTGATACCACAGGCTATGTCATGGAGCATCGGGGGAGCACTCAACTATGCTAACCATTGTTGGGGATATCGCAACCACAACACAGCCGACAGCAGCACCAACAACTGGCTGTTTGCAATGGCCTACTGGGGAGAGGGCTGGCACAACAACCATCATGCCAATCCCAAAAAATGGTATTTTGGTGAGCGTTGGTGGGAAATTGATGTTGCTGGAGCACTCATAAAGATGGTAACATCAAGTGATGACTCTCAGCGTTAGCATTGCCGACACACGAAATTACCAGTTGGCACACTCGACACTGGTACACACTTTGAGTGTGATGGCGCAACCTTGCCCGCCGCACAAGATCTATTGGTATAGCGATCAACCGCCAGATCTATCTTCTATCAACATTCCCCTACAATGGATCAAGATCAAGCCAATAGCAGCTATGCCACAAGACTACAATCATGTGATGCTAGACTTGATGCCCAGTGTAGCCACTGAAGATTTCAACCTTGTGATACAAACAGATGGATATCCCTGCAATGCAGATGCATGGACCGAAGAGTTCTTTGATTATGACTACATAGGAGCTGTTTGGCCCTGGGAAAACCCCAGTGTGGGCAATGGCGGATTTAGTTTGAGAAGCCGGCGCCTCCTAGATGCTCTACTGGCACTAGATTGCAGCCTGTGGCAGTGTCATCCCGAAGATGCAACGATTTGTCGGCACGAGAGACAACGCCTTGAAAGTGAATATCATATTCGGTTTGCACCACCAGAATTGGCAGACAGATTCAGCATCGAATGGAACATCGGCAGCAGCTGGCTTGGTCGTAGTTTTGGGTTTCACGGAAAACACACTGGTGTGCAGGAAAAATATCCAAGGTTGACACAGTAGACAAAAGTGGTATAAGTAGCATTAGCTCAAGTGGGATAGACCCGCTTGCTATATCGAGCAAAGGATTTTTGCTATGTCACGTAACCACGATTTGGCCGTTTTTATTGGCCGTTTTTGCCCATTTCGTACAAAAGTGTGTCTGTATAAGAATTCTTTGGCGAAATCTTGAGGGCTGGGTTAACCAGCCGGAAGCTTTTTTACAGTCCAGCCGTTTTTTGTTCTGATTGACCTGTTCTCTACCTTACGCATTTGATTCTCATTCAACAAATGTTCTCGACAGAATGCCGTAAGCGATGGAACATGAAAGATCACATCATTTGGCGAGGTTATAACCCAGATCCATTTTTTAGATGGTCTGGATCTTCCTATTTGTGTTTGCCTCCTCTTTTCAATAGTTTCTGCTGACTGCTTCTTGCCCCGGTTGGCCTCACGTAGTTTCTGTTTTGTTTCTTCGGTTATTACTTGCTGTTTTCTCGCGGCTCTCATTTTGGCACGTGTCTCTTCGGATCGTTTGCGGCCGGTATGCAACTCTCTACTTTTTTGACCTATTACAGCCAGCGATTCGGGCGTATGCTTTTTACCATAGAATCCATTGTTCTCACCAATCTGACCGGGTTTCCCATACCGTGGGGATTCGATCCCAGTTCTCCCATACATAGGATTTTTCTCACCAATCTTGGCTTGAGACAGATTGTGACGGGCTTGCTCACTTAAGATGCGACCTTGCGATGATGGTGGACGATTACCAACACATATGTTGGTCAACAAGCCATTTTTCTCAAAACCTTGACGCCCCCACCGTTGTATCAGCATTTCTTCAATTTGGTATGCAGTTTCCTCATCAAGATTTTTGGCATATCTACTGATAACAGGAAGTATTCCGTGGCTTAACAGGTTTTTGATAACGGCATATTTTTTCCTGTTTTCTGTATTTTCATAGGTTTCATACAGGTGTTTGAACATTCTGCTGTCCTTGCCCTTGCCTACATAGAAAGGTAACATGGTCACAGGATGCCTGTAGACATAGACATAGTAAGATTTATCATTTGACATATGAGTTCTCCAGTGTATAAATATCAACGTGAGCGTGGGATTCACTCCAGTGTTCCCAAAGATGTGCAACCATCTTGGCGCTCACACTTATTTAGTCTACAGGATAGACCTGTGGATTTCAAAATAGCGAAGGAGTTTTGCTATGACCAAAAAGTTTGATTTGGCCCTGTTCATCGGAAGGTTTTCTCCTTACCATTTGGGTCACCACCACGTGATCTCCCAGGCACTACAACAGGCCGATCATGTGCTCGTGCTGGTGGGGTCAGCCCGCAGCCCACGTAGCTACCGAGTGCCGTTC
>Ga0315901_10005048_pt1 | contig 16209 bp, 19 predicted proteins | sample LakEriMetagenome_10_FD_203761 | JGI IMG/M metagenome (GOLD analysis project Ga0315901, IMG submission 203761) | Freshwater fungal communities from buoy surface, Lake Erie, Ohio, United States - Buoy 2 MA116 | ecosystem: Environmental > Aquatic > Freshwater > Lake | place: USA: Lake Erie, Ohio...
ACCGTAGTTGACGCGGCTTAGCTCAGAGTCTGAAACAGCGGGTGTCCCCCACCCGCTGTTTCTAGACATTCCAAGGCTTCGGACTTTGACGGGGTATGCGCATTGGATTCCCGGAATTCGGGGTCTTTACAAAGAATACTTTGCGAAGAATTTTCCTGGTTGGGAATGGAATCAGATTATCCCGGTGCTTATTCAGGGGAAAGTCTTAGTTGTGCATCCGAAGGATTCGGGATACCGACAGTTGAGTCAAGGGCTATATATCTTGAGCGAGATTCAAGGGATATCAATCTCTGTTAAAGATGGAAAGACCAAGATTCGTATTCAAAAGTGAGAACCCCTAATCGTGTTGGCTAGGTGTTTGTGAATTACCCACAGTTGAGCGGATAAGAACCAACTTTCATCAAGGAATTGACCGTTTTGCCTCGATTCCGTCAGGCCAACCAAAGAAAGTTCGCTTCTTGGTGGGAATATAGAGCTGTAAAGCAAAATCACCTCTGACGTTGACTCGCCATTCATATTCGATTTCATATGGGCCAGAACCAGCAACTACAGAATCCTTCATAGCGCGTATGCAGCTAGGTGTTTTTTTGAGGTTGCGTAAATCAATCTTCGCCACATTCTTCTTGAATCCACTTGGTGGGTTAGTGACTTGCAAGTATGCAGTGGCCTCTTTTGAGAAGGGAAGACAATATCTAACTTTGATCACGTCACCTGGAAAAGTCGGATACCAGCCTGCGCTAGCGTGGATGGCAGGAATTGTATTGGTAGTGGACAGACATAGGGAAAGAAACACAAAACCTGTCTTCAAATGAATTCTCAAGGGAATTCTCAAACCAGTTATCACAAAAACCTCATCAACTTGATGGCAACGTAAGTAGCCAATCCATAAAATCGTCAGGTAAATCATTCGATTTGATCCACTCGTCAGAAAGCTTGTCCATAAGTTCCGCCACACCTTGGTCTGTTACGAAATACAGGTATTGCATTATTGCTCCAGAGAACAAATCTGGACTGACTGTTCCAGGTAGGATCTGATACTTCCCACAGAGTTCGCAAAAAAAGCAAACACAATTCTCTGGTCCTAGTTCAGCCCTCAGAGCTTTTAGTTCTTCTGCCATAGGTAGCAACTCGTTAAGAGTTGAAAACACCAAATCGGAGATCTCTGATTCTTTCAGAGGGGAAAAGTCACTCCCAACTACGCTTGAAGTCTCACCAGATTGGAGAGAAGCCAAGAAGGCATCCTCATCAAAGAGGCGCATCAACAACGCGAACTCCAATGTCCATCTACCCAGCTTTTCCGAAAAGTGTTGGCTTCTTCTAGCATGGTCCTTTTCTAAGCGCTCTTGCTCTTGAGCAACTAAGAAATTCTCAAAGTCGTCATATAATTCTTCCAACTCAGCTTTTGTTAAGTGTGTTTTTTCAAGTTTGCTGGTGCGTTCCGAGTAGTATTTTTCTATTGATGATTCACGATATCGATTCAATTCTTGCCTTAATAGCTGATTACTTCGCTCTATCGACTTAAACTCATGACCAAAAGCTCGCGAGAAGTGAGAGAGAGATCCATTTCGTTGTTCTTCTAAACTTCTAATTAATTCCTCACATTTTTGTCCGAGAGCATAATTGCGATTGCCCAATACCCGATGAATAGGCTTGACGAGCTGGAGCAAATCTTCCTGTGAGAAAACCTCATCAGGGTGTGACCACTTGTTTCGGGCTTTGGTTATCCTTTCCAACTGATTTTGGAGATAACTCAGATCCCCAAGCTTGAATTCCCTGCCCAAAGCAGAGCGAAAAATTGCATTTTTCTCGGTGGTAACCTGATGAATCAACGTGTAGGGATCTTTTTTTCCAGAACGTCTTAATGCCTCGTCCCTATTCTTTGACTTGGTTTTGAAAGACTTCTCGAACCAATCCTCGCCATGTGTTTCCAATAATTGTCGTTCAAGAATTTCACTAAAGGTCTCTCCAAATTCATAGAGAATTTCACTGCCAATAGCCTTTATTTGGGCTTCGCTAAATGCCATGATTTCAAACCTCTCAAAATAGATCTAACGAATTTTGTCAATGAATCTCTTGATTTGATGCTAATACGTTGGTAATCCTCCGCGCAATGACCTCTGCTTCAGCCACCTTGCCAGCGGACCTATAAGCTACTTCTAGGCCTCGTTCACAACTTATTATGAGGTCAAAATCTGATTTTTTCTCCTTGGCCGTGAGCTCCTTACATCGATTAAAGTGACTTATCGCAGCGTCAAACTGGCGGTTTAAGAGCTTAGCTAGTCCCATACGGTTGTGTGAATACATAAGCCGTGGCTTGTCATTCAGCATTAGTGCAAAGTCCAGGCAGTATCTAGCGTATTTCATGCAATCTACTGCGTTCTCCAGATGAAAGTAGTTTAAAGCAATCTCTTCATCAATGAAGGCTACGTGTCTTGGTTCTAGGGTACGCACAAACAGACTACGAGCTTTCTTGAAATAGTCATTCGACTCTAAAAAATTATCTAACCCTTGGTGACAAAAGGCGATGTCTACGAAAAGTCGAGCAAGACTCTCATCGTCAAAAATATTCATGGGGTTCTCTAATATCTTTGTGTATATTGCTAGAGCAGGATCACAAAGATTTGCTAAGTAATAAGAGTCTGCAGCTATGCTGAGGGCTTCTCTATGTGCATCATCATCAAATGATTGAAGATATTCCGCTGCCTGTAGTGAGATTTCAGCTGCCTCTTCGAATTTTCCTAAATGTTTCAGAGAGTGACTCAAACCTTTATAAGCATCCTGAATTTTTGAGACATCACATGTTGCGCCTAGATTGAAATAGATATCCAGGGCACTTCCGCACAAAATTTGAGCGGCGGAGTAGTTCGAGGACTGAAATTGGGAGTAGCTTAAATTGAGACAAGCGTCAGCGCGCTCTTCTCCAGCCAAGCCTTCAAGTTGGGACCATGCTTCAGTAGGAATGTTGTTCATCAAGTGCCTTTCGTAAGGTGGTAAAAAAACCAATCTTGCGAACAACCCTCGTACAATCTCACAGTCGTGTGTTGACGTCAAATTGGGCCACGCAATAACCAGGAACAGGCACGATCATTTAAATGACAAATAGCGCCTTAGCATTGTGCTCTGCTAGCTCTTGAGGTCCGGGTGTTTTTCAGTGGCGCTGACTAGTCGCACTGGGCTAACGTGCAAGGATTATTTGCAGGTGAATGGGTTCGATGAGATGGTCAGATGACCAAAAAAGGTGGAAATCCTCACTTCTTCATGCGGTAGCGATTGCTCCTCAACTACCAACACCCTAACATTGGGTCTCCGCGGAGAGTCTGGAGTCCCAAAACGTGCAGAGTTTTAGAGAGAACCTTGAAAACTTACTGAAGGCACGCTTTCCACTTATTTATATTGAGTCTTATGAAGAACAAAGAGTGCTAGCTGAGATATCAGCGGTGGTCTCTGATAAGGATCGACTTAGAACTCCCCGGAAAATGATGATCTGGTCATCGACTGATGGTTTAGCGGCTCCGGGAGCACAAGGGCCAGCAAACAGTAAGTCTCCTGCAGACGCGTTAGCGATTGCACAGGGCGCAACCGAACCTACTGTTTTTGTCTTTAAAGATTTGCACACCGCGTTTGGGGATAATGGTAAGCCCGCAGACCAGATGGTTATTCGAAGATTACGAGACATCGCGCACTCTTTTAAGAACGGCTCATCACTTTTGACCCTGATAATCGTTGCGCCAGTTCTTAAGTTACCTATTGATCTCGATAAAGAGATAACCATCTTGGACTTCCCTCTTCCTTCTGAGGAAGAGATTCTCAAAGTTCTAGAAAATATGGTCGAGACGAATAAGGCTGATGGCCGAATAGTTTTTGAACTAAGCAGCACAGGAAAAGAGAAGCTGGCAAAGGCAGCAATGGGCTTAACGCTTAATGAAGCGGAAAATGCTTTTGCCAGAGCAATGGTGGAGGATGGAAAGTTGTCCGACACCGATGTCGATACTGTCTTAGATGAGAAACGCCAAACAATCAAAAAATCTGGAATTCTTGAATTTATTACCGTCGATGTCGCACTCGAGGATGTTGGTGGACTCCAAAACTTAAAGCGCTGGTTACTTAAGCGTGAAGGTTCATGGCTAGATGAAGCAAAGAGTTATGGAATCCCTGCCCCAAAGGGCATATTGATAACAGGTGTTCCTGGATGCGGTAAGTCACTGACCGCTAAAGCTATCGGCGCAGCCTGGCAACTTCCTTTGTTGCGCCTCGATATTGGCAAAATTTTTGCAGGGTTGGTTGGAAGTAGCGAGCAGAATATGCGCACAGCCATCAGAACTGCAGAAGCTATTGCGCCTTGTATCTTGTGGATTGATGAAATTGAAAAGGGCTTTGCTGGTTCAAGTGGAAGCGGTGATTCAGGAACATCCTCTCGAGTTTTTGGATCTTTCTTAACGTGGATGCAGGAAAAAACTCACCCAGTATTCGTTATTGCCACTGCTAACAACATCGACAAACTGCCCCCGGAATTCCTTCGTAAAGGAAGATTTGATGAGATCTTCTTCGTTGACTTACCGACCAAATCTGAAAGAAAAATGATTTGGGATTTGCATCTTCACAAGCGCCTGAAAAACCCGGAGGTGCTTGGGAAAGTTCAACTAGATGAGGCACTTTTTGATGGTCTCTCTGAGATTACTGAAGGCTACTCTGGTGCAGAAATTGAACAGGCAGTTATTGCAGGTCTTTTTGATGCATTCTCTGAGAAACGTTCAATTCTTGAGGATGATCTTTCTAGGTCTGTGAAAAATATGGTCCCGCTAAGCATTACACAATCTGAGGCAATCGAAACGATTAGAGAGTGGGCAAACGTCAGAGCAGTTGCCGCAACTTCCGCTGAAGATATGTCTGAAATTGTTCCATCTAAAAAGAAAAGTCCGGAAGTCAAGACAATCACGGTTGCCCCAACGCGCGGCGGAAGAACTGTGGACTTCTAATGAGCCTAGAAATAATTCTGATTCCTATGGCAATCGCATTGATTACCAAGGCTAAGGCAAATGCCGAGGAGAACGTTCCCAATGCATCTGCTCATCAAGTATCCGTAGAAACAAGGATGAAGAATCAGGATCTACTAGTAAATGCCATGCGGTCTTCAGGATGTACGGTCACGGCTACCCAGAATGAGATTGCGGGAAATTTTCATTCAATCCTTTTTACTTTCAAAAGAGATGCAAGTGGAATCTGGAATGCTACATTTGTTGCCGGCACAACTTTGCAAGCTGCAACACAAATAATTCAGTCTATAGACAAGGCTTATGGCCTTGAAGTGCAGTCAGAAGTTTTGCGTAAAATTAAGGAACGCGCACCTCAAAATGGAATGACACTTGAGTCAGAGACAGTGAATGAGGATGAGAGCATCTCCCTAGTTTTGGCGGTAAATCAGTCATGACTAAGCGCATTCGCATTGACATAGGCGTGGATGGCAACATCAAGGCTGAGACTTTCGGAATTTATGGACCAAAATGTATAGATTACGTCTCGGTTCTTGAAGACCTATTGGAAGCGCAAGCCGTCCAAAGTAACTTCAATGATGATTACTCGAAAACCGAAGAGATTTCTACAGATAATCAAGGGGTGCGAAATGAGTTCTGAACTAAGTCCTGAGGCCGTAGCCCGCTTAAACGACAAAAAATGGCGGAGATCCCAATCAAAATGGATGCTATGGATCTATCTCACTTCAAGCTCGCTAGGCGTCATCGGTTTTGCAAGAATTGCCATTAAAACCAAGAACCCTGTTGCAAAGAAGTACACATACATTCTATCTGGAATACTTTTCGTCCTTTTCACTCTAATTGCATTAGACAATCCAACAGAAACGGTTGTTGACGGAAAGACGGTGACAGAGTCCGGCGCTCTAGGAACAATCGGTGGTTTGCTCGTATTTGTGAATTACGGTTTACAAGTTTTTCTCTCATTTAAGGTAAATAAGATTTGGCTAGTGCACAAGGCACAAGACAATAATCCTGATTGGGTGCAGCAGAACATCACTGTCAGGGGAGTGGCGCAAACTCTGATGCAATCACCACAAGATCTTGTGAAAGATGCACTAGGGATTGATAGAAGTGAGTATCTGGCAGAAAACACGCCAACTCCAGCTCAACCTTCTAAAAAAACCCCTCCGCCTCCGCCTCCGCCAAAAAATTCTCCCCCACCTCCGCCTTCGGTAAAGGCAACTTCTGGATCAAAGCCCCAACAATTATTAAATCTCAATGCCGCGACGGTAGAAGAGTTAATCCAAGTTGCTGGCCTTGATCCGGTTCTTGCAGCAAATACAATTGTTCAAAGAGAAAAGTCTCAAGGTTTCTCAAGTTTTGATTCATTTGCAACGACAATGCAGCTGCAACCACATCAAATTGCCAAATTGAAACCTATATTTGTAGTTGTAGATAAACCAGGAGGCCAACAAGACGACAAACCTGGTCGTGTGCTGGATATATAGATGGAATTGAATCTGAAGATTGGGTCAATTCGCGAGCGAACCCGCAGCGAAGGCCCAGGTATCAGATTTGCAATTTGGCTGCAGGGGTGTTCTTTGCGGTGTTCGGGCTGTTTTAATCCGCACTTCTGGAATCCGAATTTAGGAACAGTTGTTTCTATTGACGATCTATGCCTTCAAATTAAAGAATCAGTTCAGCGATACCCAGAAATTGAAGGCGTAACCTTTCTTGGCGGCGAGCCATTTGAGCAATCTGCATCGGTAGCAGTTCTTGCTGCAAAAGTTAAATCACTAGGGCTATCTGTTATGACATTCACTGGTTATCGTTTTGATGAGCTTCAAGATAATGGTCACAGTGATTTCATATCTAGACAAGATCTTTTACGGCATACAGATCTACTAGTTGATGGTAGATACGAGTCAGAAAAAATCGACAAAGTGCGACCATGGGCCGGTTCGACTAATCAGAAATTTCATTTTCTCACTAAGCGCTACGCCCAAGAAAGCTTGTTCACAAATGCTTACGATTCCATCGAGATTAATGTTTCTGCTCAGGGAACAACCAAAATCAATGGTTGGGTGACATCAGATTCACTCGAAAAACTCTTGGAAAATCTATAAGGGCTTTTCTGTGACCACCCCACCATTAGAAACATACTCTGACCACTCCGTGCCGTTCCAAAAACGTAGTTCATCCTTTCCAAGAGGATCCTGATACCAGTCTGCATCTGGTAACTCTGACGACTCAGGAACATCTACTTCGATTTCAGATTCATTCATCTCTCTCGAATTTCCAGCTTGGGGCGCATCGGATTCCAAAGCAGATAAAATCAGCTTTACCCCTTCATCATTTGGATTTTCAGCCATGATTTTTTCAACTTCTTTAAGCGCCATAGCTCGCTTGCCTTCAGCCATATAAACCAGAGCTCGTTCTGCATGACCGCGATGCCTTACGACACTTGCGCGTTTTTTCGACTTTAAGGCTTCCTTTAGGGACTCCTTTGCGGCATCGAGATATCCAGTCTCCCTGAACGCAACACCACGATAAATTAGAAGTAAGCATGTGGCATCGTCGACATTAGTAACACCATTTGAAACTTCAATCACATCTTGCCAGCGTTTACTAAATACATACAAATCAGCCAAGGACAATGCTGTCGTTTGAGTTGGATATAGATCTTCAACCACATCAATCGCGCGATCTAACAAGTTTTGGCTTTGAAGTGTCTCGGCATAGAGCAAACCAATAACATCGCGATCAAGATTTAACTCAACTACTACCCCTTCGGCGATTCCGACTTCAAAACCTTTATATGCTAGATATTTTCTAAAAAGCTGATCGGATTGAATCGTGTCGCGCACTGCCCAAATATTCTCAAGTGCTTGGAGCGCCAAAGGATACTCTTTAATTTCAATGAATTTTAGGGCGAGCAAGAATGAGCCAGATACGCGGGCCTCTGGATACAAAGTAATGACTCTCTGGTATTCCTGAACCGTATCTAAACGTTTAGCTTTAAAGAAATCTTTCTCATAGCTAGGAGCAAATAGAGTCGGTGCAACAGGTGGAACTGGCGCATAAGTTTGAGAATCACTTCTGGCTCTTGTTCTTGCAGCGGGGCGAACCGTTGAGGTATGCGATATTCCACTGCCCGGAATTCCGACAGTCCTTGTAACTCGACCATTAGCACCAAGAGTTACTCGAGCACCTCTAACGCCAACAGATGTGCTTACGCCGCTTGGAGAGAAGGTCATACGGACCCCGGGCATTATCTTGATGCTTTTTCTGACGCGGAATCCCATGAGAGAAAACTACCTAATAATTGGGTCCATTTGTCAGTCCTGCGTCCTATCGTGCTGCTATGACAACAAAGCGACCCAAGAGAATCAGCGGTTTGGTTTGTCCGGGGTGTTCGGAGATTGGAATGCTGCGAAAGATCGTCTATGGGATGCCAGATCCTGAAAGCTTTGACTTCGAAAAATATGCCGTGGGCGGATGTTGTATGAATGGCGATGGGAGCGATCCCGACATTAGTTGCCGAGCATGTGACTGGTCGGGTTTCCGAGTTGAATTAAAAGGCCCGCGAGTTCCATAAAGACATGTCAGTCACTCACAGTAAGTTTCAATCATGAGAGATGATGCCAACAAGTTTGTTACATACCTAGCCATGATCGCTGCTCCCTTTGCATTGGGAGCTTTCTTTTTAGCTTGGGCTCCATCTGCGCAGTATGCAAGCGAGGATCCTGCAGGTGATGGCTATGTGCCTCCGCGCAGTATTCAAACGTTGGTTGATAGAACTCAGGAATCAACTGTGACGGTTTGGTGTGAACCTACGAAAGACAGTGGATCTCAGGGAACTGGCTGGGCTATTGAATTAGAGACAAGTAAGTCAAAGACTCATCCGACAACTCTGATCACAAATCATCATGTGATTGATGAATGCATCGGAAAAGATGGAACGGTAACGATTGCGCTGCCTTATGAGGATCCAACTGCGGCCGTTATTGTGAAGTGGGATGAAGAGAATGATTTAGCTGTGTTGGCAACGAAGAAGAAGTTGCCGGTGTTGGCTTTGTCTGACAATTCGCCTTGGCCTGGATATTGGGTGATGGCGTTAGGAAGTGCCGATGGTTACGAGGGATCTGTTTCATTTGGAAATGTGATTAATACCAATACTGCAGAGATCTTGATTACCAACAATATTTCTCCGGGAAGTAGCGGCGGGCCGTTGGTTGATAATGAGGGGTACGTGGTGGGAGTTACTTCGTGGGGGTTGGACCTGGAGCAGTACAACGGGGCGATGTCGCTTGATTCCTTCTGCGCGAAGATCTTGAAGTGTGAATATGAATCTAAGGGCGATAAGACTTGGTGGGAATATAAGGATTAGTCCCTTTCAATTACGGATATGGCCTATATTGTTTTGAAACTACTTCGGCAAGGATAGGCGCAGCAGTAGCCCACTCAATGCCATAAACATTTTTAAATGCTTGATTAAATGTTTTTCCAGTTGTGTTCTGAGTAATTAGCTCCATAGCCGAATCTATTCCTGCAATCGCAACAAGGGCTTCAAGGGTGGAAAAGCCCAGCGTGTAAGAATATTTACGCATGGCAGGATTGGTTTTACCAGGTGACAGTGCATCATAAAATCGCAAAATGTTCGCAGCAGAGAAATCTTTGATTGTCTCATCAGCAGGACGACTGTTAATTACCCAATTTCGCTGAAAATTGTAAGAGGCTAACGAGTTAGATGACCCAAGTTTGTCCAAAAGTGTCGCATGGCCTTCATGAAACCAAGGAGGGTTCTCACTTACCCAATCGCTTAACACGGGTTTTCTTTGATAAGACTGAACAACGTGTACGAATTCATGTATGTCCAGTGTTGGATCTTGACTGCGATCTGTCCACGAAACAGTTTTTGGTAAAGCAATATGAAAAAAGCCTTGCCAATTTCGTAAATTTCCACCGCTTCCCATTTCGCAGTTATCTTCACTTGGGCATGAATTATCAACTGTGGGAGTAAACCAAGGCGCTCCATCTTTCTCTTGATAAAATTTCTTCGCCCAATCTTTATCAATGAAATTGAAGTAAATCGCCCAAACTTCATCTGGATGTTTAAAGTTTCTAAGCATGCTTGATGCGTAAGTTATTGCAGCGGTGGGATTTATGACGCTTGGCTTTGTGTTTGGTCCCACTAGTACATTTAACTTAAATTTTATTTGATAATTAGGATCAAGGTGAAACTGGGCTTTGTTGTATACATTGGCTGCAATCTCACGATAGTTGGCTGCAATGTTGTCCCAAGTTAAAACAATGGGTGCTTGTGTCGGAGTTGGCGTCGGTGTTGGAGTTGGTGTTGGAATCGGCGATGGTTCTGGCGTGGGTGTTGGTTCTGGCGAAGGGGTTGGTGTTGCTACCGGTGAAGGTTTCTTGATTGCGACGCCTTTATTCCAGACAAGCTTTGTTCCAGATTTGATACATGTGAACTTTTTACCTGATGCAGTTGCTGTTGTTCCCGCTTTAGTGCACTTGGCACCAGCTTTTGGTGTTGCTGCTTGTACAGGACCAGCAAGGGTAAGCAGCACAGCGATTGCTATTGCTAGGCGGCCCTTGTGCTGCATCAATTACGTCTTACAAAGTATTTAGGATGCCGATTGCTGCTGTTGTTCCTGCAGCGATGAAGAAGATTGCAAGAGGTACCCAACCAAAAATTCGGTAGGCGGTGATTTTGTCGTCCTTTAGGCCTGTTTCGTTTTCTCTGCTCATGGTGTGAAGGTTAGCGATTTTGTTGGTTGATTGCTATCAGTGGCGCTGTGTTTATGAGTAAGACGGCTCTTCTTCGCCAACGGTGACAGCTGCTGCATCGACTCCCCATGTGCCGTCGATCTTTGAGAGTGTGTATCTCATGGGGTACTTCTCCCCCGCTGTGTCGATGACTTCAACATCAAATTCAAAGAATTCGCCGTCCTTGGTGCAATCACCGATTGTGTATGAACTTGTGCTTAGCAGAAATCCATAGTTGGCCACGATGATCGCAACAAATTGGTTCAAGCTACTGCGGGCTTTGAAATCTTCTGAAGCAAAGTTATAGGCGGCTTCAGGATCTTCTTTAGTGAAAGCTTCTAACTGACCCTTGATCCATGCGCTGCCTTGGTCAACTTCGGCGTTACTGCAGGTGGGTTGAGCAGGGTTTGGTTCTTCTTGTGCATCGGGATCAGTTGATGAACAACCGGCGAGCAAAAGAGTGATGGCTAAAGCAACTGCAGCGGTTCGCATAGTTGATTTAGCCATCATTAAAACTCTTAGCTACCCAGTGAGTGGGCGAATTACTTCTGCTTCAAGTGTTCTGCTGCATCGGCAAAGCCTTCAGCTTCAAGCTTTGCGATGAGATCGGCCTTTACAGCCTTAACAACATTGTGAGTGCCGTTGCAGTTCTTCTCTGGATCTGTCGTGTATCCGCACTGACATGCGCCCATAGTTGTTCTCCTTGTTAGTTGTTGGGGTAAGCGTAGTGAAGTCCCCAGGGTTTCGCCCTTTGAGCGTTCCTCTTGGCTGCTAAGCCTTTGAGATCTCGATTGTTTCGTAATCTCCTGTGCCCACAAACTTGATTCGGACACCTTCGATAATAAAGGAATCACCCAAGACCGCGACATAGTCAGCTAGATTCTTTCTATCGCCAACATTGATGTTGAAGTTATTTGATGACCCACCGGAAACCTTTTGCCAAACACCCCAGGCCCATTCATCGTTATTTTGTGAAGACGAATCAGCGTTAGTTGGTGCCGCTACTTGCTTATCCAAATCGACAATGTATGCCATTACTGAATAAAACCCAGGCGGAAAAGCACGATCTCCAAAGGTAAATGAACTCCACTTATCAATGCCATGGGACTCCACGACAATTGCTTTAGTTGGAGAGAGTTTGATGACGGCCATTTTTGTTTGTTTATCTTCACGTTCTACAGGTGATAGCGAAACAGTTGTAGTACTTAATGATGCGGCATCAGCGCAATAAATTTGTTCAGATGGCAACCAGTCCAACACGAATTGTTCCCATGTGTTGAGCGCGTAACTAATTCCTGATTGATTGGTCATGATTCCAAGAGGCCAACCATTACCTGGGGCATGCCCAATTATGTTGAAATCGTGGAGAGTCTCGTGGATGTAGTAGGACCACTTGAGGGTTTCCATACCTTCTAGGTTTCGTCCCCAACTGAAATAATTGAGGCGTTTCTCTCCCTCTTTGGTACTAAAAGGTTGATTTCGTATGATGAAATCTCCCAATTCATATTCGCCATCTGGATAAAAGACGAAAACTGTTGAGAACTTACGTAGATCTATTTGCTTTGAAATCTCGTCAATAAAAGGCTGTGCCTGTAACCTCTGACGTTGGTTGGAATCAGCGCCTGCAGCATCGATGTTCTTGGCATTAGTTGGATAGCTTGTTCTTTCCTTTGGCATTCTTAGCCAAGAATCAATAGTTGTCACATTAAATTTTGACTGACCATTACTAAAGTAGTTGTACCAATCAATGAGCCACTTTTTGTCGTATTCCAACTGCTCCTTGAGTCCCGCACCACCTGGAAAATCAGGAAAATCAATAGGAACAAAGAGAATTTCGTTCGTACCCTTTGCAAACATTCCATTTTTGTCTGTCTCAATTAGTGGGAATCCAACCATGCCACCACCGGCATTACGGCCTGTTCGGTCGGCCTTTGAAGCACTCATTTGGAGTTTGCAAACATCGATCGAAACAGGACTTTTTGTGTTTGTAAAAGTATTTTTCACTGTGTTGATCTTGATCCACTTTCTTTGCTTACCTGCAACCCAGCGACACTCTAGAACTCCCCCAGCGACATCAAATGTGTCTCCTGAGTTTGAACAGAATGCATTTTCAATCGGAGTTGATGGATAGCTGTTGGATTTTGAAGAAGAAGTTTTCAAAATCTCAATTTTACGCCACATCTTCCGCTGTTTTGCCTATTCTGCATTATTTGAGTGTCCACCCCATGAGCAACGCATGGTTCCTGTGCTATTAGTAACTTTTGCTCCAATAACAGGGCATAGAGATCCTTCTGTTGGAAGCGGTATTTCCGGAGTTGGCGTAGGGGTTGGTGTTGGTGTTGCAACAGGAGTTGGCGTTGGTGTTGGTTCTACTGGCTTGAAAACTGGATTCGGGCTTGGTTTTGGTGCAGCTTTAACTGCGACACCTTTGTTCCACACAAGTCTGGTTCCTGATTTAACGCAAGTGAACTTCTTTCCTGCAGCAGTTGCTGTTGTTCCCGCTTTAGTGCACTTGGTACCTGCTTTAGGAGTTGCGGCTTCAAGTGGTGTAGTCAAAGTAAGCAAAAGAGCGACCGCTAGCACGATTCGAATTTTGCTGACTTTCTGTTTCATGTCAATCTCTCTTTGAGATCCGTACAACATCAAATGTGCCGTGCTGTACCACTTCTACAGTCACCCCATCAAATGTAATTTTGTCACCTGTCCGCAAAAGTGAATCGGTCGTATCTGGGGAGCGACAAGCAGTCTTTTCCAGTGGTCTTCCAGCAGGTTCTATAGCTGTAAGAAAGTCTTCGAAGTGTCCAAGGGTGGCATCATAAAAATATGCAAGCACACCTTCTCTGTATGACTCAGTCACACATTCAAATTTGGTGACTCTTCTTGATTCCAAAATTAGTGCTTTAGTTTCACTCAATTTTACGACAGCCATCTTTATTCCTGGCTTAGTCTGATTAAGAGGAACTAGCGTCACTTCAGTCTCTTTCAGAGAATTCTTAGCCTGACAGTAAACCCTGTCATCATCCAGCCAGCCTTGAACAAAACGTAACCAGGTGCTGAGTTCTTTGGAAGGTCCATTGTCATTGCCCATCAAATCAAGTGCTGGAGATTGACGCCAGACTCGATTTTGACTGAGATGCGGTATTCCAATTACATGTCCGAATTCGTGGGCCCAATATTGCCAATAGGTAGTTCCTGGCAATTCAAATGTAGCGCCCATAATAGTAAAGGAATCCAGGGTTCCCTCTTTTGTTGGATTAGCTTTCATGGCAGCATCCCATGGCCAACCTTGCCCGCTTTCTGGGATTATCTTTTGACCTTTAGGCACTATGAAATTCACTGTTTTGATTCCGGTGAAATCAAAATAAGGATCTACTGTGGGTATAGCATTTTTCCAAAAGTATGCAACCTCCGGGCTTTTTGTCACATCTTCAGAGTAAGGAATCTTGTAGTCGGCTGAAACACCGGGAAGAGTTATCCAATCCTTCGCAACGACCCATTCAATCTTTAGCTTTCCTTCACTAACTATTTCAAACCATTCAGAGGTTAACTTCATTTCATTTTCAATTCTTGACATAAAGTCTTTGTCACCTGGTAGATCTACAAAATCTACAGGGATTAAGGCCCACTTTATTGTGCCCGTACTAGGAGATAAAGACTTTTTTCTTGGGAATCCCGTAGGTAAGTCGTTTCTTACCTTACTTTGTTCAACGATCTTGCACTGATCGATCGCCAGTGTTGGAACTGTTGGATTTGCATAGGAATTGGCCACCAAAGGTTTTGGAGCTGGTGATGGGAATTTATGGTTACCAGGAATATTACTTTGAGCCCATTGTAGAGAGGTATCCGTACTTGAAGTATTGATTTGATTGTAAGGAATACAAATCAAGAAAAATATCTGATTTGGAATTCTGTCATAAATTTTTGTACACGGCTTTCCAAGCAGTGGGTCCACCCATTGTGGTGTTGGCGTTGGTGTAGGGGTTGGTGTCGGAGTAGGTGTTGCAACAGGCGTTGGGGTTGGAGTAGGTGTTGGTTCTACTGGTTTAAAAACAGGATTCAGATCTGGTTTTGGCGCAGCCTTAACTGTTACACCTTTGTTCCATACAAGTTTGTTTCCAGATTTAATGCACGTGAACTTCTTTCCTGCAGCAGTTGCTGTTGATCCAGCTTTGGTGCACTTAGCACCTGCCTTGACGGCAGCATTGGAAGGAGCACTAATCAAGGAAAGGGCGAGGATCACGGAGAGTAAGACTAGAAACCTTTTGCGCATGAAGTAATTATGGGGAACTCCCCCAAAAAACTCCATAAATGCATGGTCAAAGTTGTTAACAAATCACCCACGCAAAAAAGTAGCCCCGCTCGACTAGCTGCGGGGCTACTTAGGATGCGTGCCACTGGCGGGATTTGAACCCAGGGTATGATGGGAATACATAGTCAGTGTTCTCGATCCAATTGAGTTACACAACGAAAGCCCCGCAGAATAATTTCCGCGGGGCTTTTGTCTTACTTAAATCTTTAAGGCATGACCAATCCGCCATCAACGGGAACGGTAATTCCGGTGACATAACTGGATGCATCGCTGACTAGCCAGATAAGGGTTGCGGCTAATTCTTCGGGATCGCCTAGGCGGCCAGCTGGTGTGAAGTTCTTGACCATCTCGACCATATCCTTTGGAAGTTCATCGCTCATTTCAGATGGGAAAAATCCTGGTGCGAGCGCGTTAACGCGAATGTTTTTGCGGCCAGTCCATTGTGTTGCAAGGTCACGAGTTAATCCGATGAGTCCTGCTTTGCTTGATGCATACGCTGCTTGCGGTAGAACTTGAGGTTTGATTCCGAGAATGCTTGCGATATTAACGATTGCCCCGCCGTTGGTGTTTGCGCGGGCAAATGCTTGTGCCATCCAATATGCACCAAACAGGTTTACATCGATAACAGCTTTGTACTGTTCTGGGGTTTCTTTCGTTGCAGGAACTGCGGTTCCGACTCCGGCGTTGTTCACCAAGATATCGACATGGCCAAAGGTTTTAACTGCGTGTGCGATTAATGCATCGCATTGCTCTGGTTGTGTCACATCGGTTTGAAGTGCCGTGTACTTGCGGCCTGCGGCTTCGACAAGTGCGCCGGTGTCTGCAAGGCGATCTACGCGGCGAGCGCCAAGGACAACATCGGCGCCGGCTTCTGCGAGCGCTTTAGCAAATGCCACTCCAAGACCTGATGATGCTCCGGTGACAACTGCGACCTTGCCATCTAAACGAAAGCGATTCATCACACTCATGTGGTCTCTCCTCAAATCGGGTAATTGTGCGTAGGCTTACAGGTATGGACTTTAACCTAAGCGCGAAGACATCTGAATACGCCACCAAGTTGCAGGCCTTCATGGATGCCGAGGTTTTTCCGGCCGAGAGCGTTTACGAACATCAGCGGGCCGAATTAGCGGCCGCCGGTAAGCCACA
>Ga0315901_10005054_pt1 | contig 16199 bp, 11 predicted proteins | sample LakEriMetagenome_10_FD_203761 | JGI IMG/M metagenome (GOLD analysis project Ga0315901, IMG submission 203761) | Freshwater fungal communities from buoy surface, Lake Erie, Ohio, United States - Buoy 2 MA116 | ecosystem: Environmental > Aquatic > Freshwater > Lake | place: USA: Lake Erie, Ohio...
TGAGATTTACGTTGAAGTTGCAGCCGGCGTCATGCTCTTTATTCTTTTCGGTCGCTACCTCGAAAGTCGCTCAAAAATTAAAGCGGGAGCTGCGCTACGAACCCTGCTTAGTCTCGGCGCAAAAGAGGTTTCCATTCTTCGCAATGGCGAGGAAGTGCTTGCTCCGATTGATCATCTTCAAGTGGGAGAACACTTTTTGGTGCGTCCAGGTCAAGCAATCGCCGCAGATGGCATGGTAGTTGAGGGCGAGAGCGATGTAGATCTCTCACTGATCACCGGGGAATCGCTGCCAGTTCATATGGCGCCAGGCAAACGTGTTATCGGTGCAACTATCAACGGAAATGGTCGATTGATTGTCCGCGCTGAACGAGTGGGTGCGCAGACTGAACTATCGCGAATCGCTCGAATGGTCGTGCAAGCGCAAGGTGAGAAGGCGCCGATCGCCCGGCTTGCCGATCGAATAGCCGCAATCTTTGTGCCGTCAATAATTGCTTTATCAATCGCCACATTCACAATCTGGTTTGTTGTTTCCAATGATCTCTCTCAATCTATTGCACCTGCAATTACGCTCCTTGTAATTGCATGTCCATGCGCCCTTGGGCTTGCTACGCCAATCGCATTCCTTGTGGCATCAGGGCGAGGCGCACAGTTGGGAATTATTTTGCGCACTCCGGCAGTTTTAGAGCGCGCGCAAGTGCAGGGGCGCCAGGTAAAGCGAAGAGGTAACAAGACTGCCTCAAACAAGCAAAGCGCTGCCACTCATGCAGTACTTCTTCTTGATAAAACTGGAACTGTAACCACGGGCCAAATAGAAATTGTCGCCGTGCAGACTTTTGGTATTGATGAGCAATTACTGCTCTCCATCGCTGGAACCATTGAGAATCAAAGCGAGCACCCAATTGCTCGAGGGGTTGTTACCTTGGCAAAGAATAAGGGAGTTACTTTTGGTTTGATTTCAGAGTTTGAGTCTCATCCTGGACGTGGTGTTGCAGGGCGAGTGGAGATTGCCGGGAGAAGTTATCTTGCGCTCATTGGCTCGCCTGAATCTATCGCGTATGGCACTGCAGGGTATTCGCCAGAGTTGATTTGCGCCGTTGATGGGATTAAATCTCGCGGTCGATCTCCTATTGTCGTCTCACTCGATGGCACTGCTCGCGCCCTCTTTGAAGTGGGCGATCAGATAAAGAGCGATTCCCGTCAAGCAATTGAAAACCTAGAAGAACTTGGTTGTGAAAGCGTTCTTATCACTGGCGATTCCGAGCAAGCTGCTGCACATATCGCCAACGTTGCAGGAATCAAAGATTTCCGCTCACACGTACTTCCAGAAGAGAAAGTCGCGGTGGTGAAGGAGTATCAACAGCAAGGGCGACACGTCATCATGATTGGCGATGGCGTAAATGATGCAGCCGCACTCGCTGCCTCCGATTTGAGTATGGCGATGGGCACAGGTACCGATAGCGCAATTGCAGTTGCCGACATAACCTTGATGCGTCCATCGCTTAGTGCAGCAGGCGATGCGCTCCGTCTATCGAACCGAACGCTTCGAATAATCAAAGAGAATCTTGCATGGGCATTTGTGTATAACATCATCGGAATTCCTGTAGCCGCAACGGGCAATCTCAATCCGATGTATGCCGGAGGAGCAATGGCGCTCTCTAGCCTTCTTGTGGTCGCGAACTCGCTCCGGCTGCGCCGATTTAATTAAAGTCGGCTTGCCTATCCCGGCACCATTGATGCCGGTTTATTTCATCTAGTAGCGGGGGCAGGATTTGAACCTACGACCTCTGGGTTATGAGCCCAGCGAGCTACCGAGCTGCTCCACCCCGCGTCGGTAGCACCATCGTAGAGTGAAGCAGAGAGCTCGACCAAATCGCAGAACAACTACTGTGCAGAGTTGGCAGAGTTGGCAGAGTTGGCAGAGTTGGCAGAGTTGGCAGAGTTGGCAGAGTTGGCAGAGTTGGCAGAGTGCGCACGGCAGGCGCTGATGGCACTGCCGTGCGCACTCTTACTCTCCTGAGCTACTCTCCTGAGCGCTCGCGATTACGCAGCTACTGATTACTTGCTCTGGTTTTGGGCTCGAATCGCATCGTTGATCGCTGCTTTGAGGGCGGTCTGTGCCTTTCCATATGCCGCAAAGTCGCCCTTCACAAGAGCTGCCTGTCCATCAGCTATCGCCTGCTTTGCACGCTGCAACGCATCGGCAAGATTCTGGCCAGCAGTTCCCGTGGTGTTATTCCCATCACCAGCAACTACCCCTGATGATTCCTGTCCTGAATCACCACCGAATACTTGGTCGAGCGCTCCCTTGAGCGTATCCGAGAATCCAATCTGATCACCGAAGGAGACAAGCACCTTCTGTAAGAGCGGATATGCGGCAGTGTTTGATGTAGCACGGACATAAACCGGCTGCACGTAGAGGAGGCCGCCACCAACCGGAAGCGTTAACAAGTTTCCAAGTTCAACATTGGAACCACCTTGGCGAAGTAACGACAACGACGTTGCTACTTCAGGTTTTGCTTCGAAGTTCGAAGAAACTTGCGACGGACCTGCAACGTTTGTACTCCGTTGAAGTTGAAGAACTTTAATCTTTCCGTAATTTGGCCCAGGATCTGCCGTGACCGCCACGAAAGCTGCCAAGTTCTCGCGACCACCGCGTGGCACAAATGGCGTTGTAAGTGAGAAGGACTCTTTTGTCTCACCTGGCATCTTCAACGTTAAGTAGTAAGGCGGTTGTGCGCTCGCATTTCCACCAAATGTTGATGGGTCCCGAGGTACGCGCCAGAAGTCTTGACCACCATAGAAGGCGGTTGCATTTTGCACATGATACGAGCTGAGGATGTCACGTTGAACGCGGAAAATATCTTCTGGATAGCGAAGATGGGACATTAAGTCTTTGGAAATCGCGCTCTTCTCTTTCACGGTGCCAGGGAAGGCCTTCGTCCATGTCTGCAAGACTGGATCCTTCTCGTCCCACTTGTAAAGCGTGACCGTTCCATCATATGCATCAACAGTTGCCTTCACTGAGTTCCTGATGTAGTTGATGGATGCATCCCGTTGCGCAGTAATCGCATTGGAGTTGGTCGTCAACGCATCTGCGGTAGACGAAGAGAGATTGACCTTGCGAGAGTATGGATAGCCAGAGCTAGTTGTATAGCCATCAACAATCCAGAGCACTCGGCCATTGATCACTGATGGATATGGATCGCCATCGAGTGTGAGCCACGGTGCAACTTTCGCGACTCGTTCACGTGGATTACGATCGAAAAGAATCTTAGAGTTGGAGTTGATCAAGCTCGATAGCAGAATTCTCTGCTCTTGATACTTGATTGCAAAGACTGCACGGGCAAATAGATTTCCAATTGGAACTCCGCCCTTACCGGTATAGGTGTAAGTCTTTGATCCATTTGGTGATGCATCATCTGGATAATCGAACTCCACTGGAGAGTCCGAATTCTTACCGCCGATAATCGAATAATCCGGAACATTCTCACCGAAATAGATGCGCGGCTGGAACTTACCGAGCGTCTTTGTCGGCGGAATATCACCGAGGAAGAAGTTTGGCTTTCCATCTGCATCGCGAGTATTTCCGTATGCACCAACGAAACCAAAACCATGGGTATAAACAAGATGGTCGTTAATCCAGTTTCGATTGGGGTTTCCATCAATATTCAATTCACGAACGGCAACTACTGCATCACGGACCTTGCCATTGATGAAATAGCGATCAACATCGAGTGATTCTGGGAAGGTGTAGTACGGCTTAATTTGCTGAAGTTGTCGGAAAGTCGCTGAGATGACATTGGGATCCATGAGGCGAATGTTGTTAATAGTCTCGGCATCTTTAGCCAGCTGGCCAGGCGCAGTATTAACAGTTGCCGAATACTCAACAATCTCTGCCTTGTCGATGCCGTATGCAGCGCGGGTAGCTTTGATATTCCGTTCGATGTATGGAGCTTCTTTGGTGGATTCACTCGGCTTTACTTGGAATTGCTGAATCGCTGCCGGATAAAGGCCAGAAATGACAACCGAACTAATCGCCAAGAGCGCCACGCCAGCTCCAGGAAGTTGCCATGACTTACGGATGATGTTTGCGAAAAATAGCAACGAACAGATTGCTGCGATACCAGCGAGAATCGCTTTCGCAGGTAAGACCGCATTGACATCTGTATAAGTAAGCCCTGTGATGATTCGATCATCTTTCAGAGCGAGCGCATACCGATCAAACCAGTAGGCAACTGCTTTCGCCAAGACGATAACTCCAAGAAGGACTGAGAGTTGCACACGAGCTGCGACCGTAGTGCGCTCGCCAGGTCCTTGCGGGCGAATTCCGCCATAGAGATAGTGCACTACCGCTGCTGCCAATAGTCCGATGATTACCGTTGAAATGAACCATCCGATGAGCGCTTGATAAAATGGAAGCTCGAAAGCAAAGAATGAAATATCGAGATTGAACTGTGGGTCTTTCTCACCAAACGGGGTTGCATTGCGCCAAACCAGCCATGGCTTCCACAGTTGCGAACCTGCTGAACCGGCGAAGTAGAAAATTGCGAGCGAGCCGCCAATAACGGCAATTTTCTTGATTGGCTCGATCTGAGAGCGGTAACGCTCCAAACTATCTGTTTCAATAGAGAGCGGTGCAAAAACTGGTCGGGAACGATACGCAAAGAGCACATTTGCTATGACTAATAGTGCGGTCAACCCACCGGTGATGACGAAGAGCGTTGCCCGAGTGAAGAGGGTGGTTTGCCACACTTCAAGAAAATCTACGGAACGGAACCAGAGAAAGTCAGCATAGAAACCGCTCAGGCTTACTGCGATAACTCCAAGGACAACCAGGATAGTGATTGTTAATGGAAGTGAATTTCGACGACCGCCCCGAGGACCGTTGGGCATATTTGGCATTGGCATAGAAAATGTCATGGGGTCGAGATTACCTACTTATAGTTGAAGGCGCTAACTCGTCGTAGATAACAGAATTCTGAGAGTAGAGCGAGAAAAATGACCGAAATGTTTTACGTGTGCGGCTAGCCACAGATAGGTAGCGTTTCCGGGTCGGTAGCCCGAAGCGCAGCAAGCGCCTCAGCGAGAGTATCGACGGGGACTACACGCAAGCCCTTTGGGCTATGACGAATATCTGGGCAATTGAGCGCGGGGGCGAGAAACATCGTGGCGCCAGCACGAGATGCACCGATCAATTTCTCTTCAATTCCACCAATCGGACCAACCGTTCCCGATGGCGTGATTGTTCCAGTTCCAGCGATATTTCGACCTTTGACTAAATCTTCTTTCGTTAATTTGTCAATGATTGCAAGAGTGAAAATCAAACCAGCGCTAGGGCCACCGACGTTCTTTAATCGAATCTTCACTTCAAAAGGCAGTTCATAATTTTCGGAGACAAGCACGCCGATAAAATTCTGCTTAGATCCATTCGACTCTACCGTCCGGACTTCAACAGGAATCGATAACTTTTTGCCATCACGAATGACACCTAATTCGACATTCTTGTCCTTGGCGTTACGGATGAGGGTTCGCAATTGATTACCAGAGGTAATAGCCTGACCATCGAACGAGACGATTTCATCTTCAGTTTGTACTACGCCCTTATTTGGTGAATTTTTCGTCAATCCTTTTATCACCCAACGCGGTGAGTATGGAATTTTTAAATAGGTAAGCGCCGCCAATGTCGAAGAGATCTGTGAGTTCTTCATATCTGCGACATTCTCTCGCTTTACCTCCTTGGGGTCAGTTCCTTTGGGATAGAAAACCTCACGTGGCTGGACTGAACGTTCCCCATCAGCCCATGCACGAATAAGCTCGAAACTATGTAGCCGAGATTCAGGATTGGTGACCCAGATACTTGTCAGATTGAGTTTGCCTGTCGTTGCAAAACTATCTCGACCAACTATCTCAACCACTTGCTTACCTTTTACTTTTCCAAAAATGTTATCTGGTGTTCCAGGTTCAACTAAAACAAATGGCAGTGGTGCGAGCAATCCAACAATAGGTAGGAGCGCAACCAAGAAGAAATAGCGGGAGGGAACTCTACGAACCATAAACGATTATTTCTTTCGCTCTTCTTGCTCTCGATCTATTCCAGTTGTTCTCGCTGTTCTCGCTGTTCTCGCTCTCCCTGCTTTTCCTGATCGACTTTTTACTGTTCGAACTTCTTGTGCTCCTGGCTCATTCGAGCCTAGCGCCAGTGCGCGCTCTGCCTGCTTATCGAAAGCCGATCTGAAGTTTTCATACTCAGCGATGCTTTTATATGTGTTCTGGCGGCGCTTGGAGTTGATGGACCACCAGACATAAATAAGCGCGCCGATACATGCAATGAGTGGAATGAGCCACCAGACGAGCGCCGACATAATCCAAGGGTAACCAGAAGGTATCTCTGGCGCTGAATTGGAGGAATCCCTGAGAGGATTTCGTAAGCAAGCTGCTCGAAAGGCTCAGAAGGCTCGGAATAAAGCTTCGCGGTACAGTGTTGTTGGTAAGTAGGAACGTTACCGACCAGATTTGCAAGCCAAAATAGCAGTTAAGGAAGTGCCGGAATGAGTGAACCACAGGGGCTAGGGGGCTTCGACTTTAGCCAGTTGGGCGAGATGCTCTCTCGTCTGGGGCGCGCCTTCAGTTCTGGTGGCGATGGTTCATCGCTCTCACCGGAAACTGTTCGAGAGCTTGCAACTATCCGCGATAGCAACGCTATTTCGCACGAGCTGCTCAACCAATGTGTTGATGCGCTCAGAGTTGCCGATCTTTGGCTCGACCCACACCTAGCGTTCGCTAGCTCGCACTTGCCTGGACAAACGTGGACCCGGTCCCAATGGGTTGCCGGGTCAGTCGCAACATGGTGCTCAGTTGTTGAACCGCTCTCTCATTCACTGGGAACTGCAGTCGGAAGTGCGCTCGCTTCTGAAGCAGAACCTGCGATGGCTGGCGTCTTTGCGCAGATGAACGAGATGATGAAAAAAATCGGTGGCGTAATGTTCGCTACTCAATTAGCGGAAGCTCTCAAAGCGGCGGCAAGTTCAGTAACAAGCGCTGGCGATGTTGGCATCCCTCTTGTTGATCCCGTTCGCGCAATTCTTATCCCCGAAAACGTCTTGGCCTACTCAGAAGGTCTCAACATTCCATTTGGTGAGGTGCTGCACTATCTCGCGCTTCGCGAACAAGCATCTGTTCGTCTTTTTTCTCATACACCATGGCTCCACGAAGCAATCGCTGAATCGGTCAAGGCTTATGCAGCGGGGATCCATGTGGATATACAAAAGGTGCAAGGAGACTTTGATCAATTAAGTGGTAATCCGGAAGCAATCAACGAAGCAATCCAGAATGGTCTTTTCGCACCAGAGGAGAGTGAAGCGCAACGCGCAGCGCTTAAGCGACTTGAATTAATGATTGCACTGATTGAGGGATGGATAGACGAAGTGAGCGCGCAAGCGGCAACTGCACAACTTCCACATAGCCAGGCACTTCGCGAAATGTCGCGTAGAAAACGAGCAACAGATGGACCGCTCCAACGAGTATTTGCTGCCCTTTTGGGCCTTGAGGTATCGCCGCGAATGGCTCGAGATGCCGCGCAATTCTTTCGAATTCAAGGCGAGCTGCACGGTAGCGATTATCGCGATGGTTTATGGGAATCTATTGGCTCACTACCCCTGAGCGAAGAACTTGAATCACCGGAATTGTTTAAAGCAGGGCGTAGCGCTCCTGATGATCTCTCTGCGCTCTAATCACGATTGTCGAATGAGTATTTAGTAGCGAACAATCTGCGCTACTTGAAAGTAATCGAGTTCATGGAAGTGAATGAATCTCCGCAATAACTAGCGAAGCCCCCGGGGCGCACGTTCACTTATCTGCCTTCCCCTTGCAGATATGTGACCGGTTATCCGGGGACTTCTGACGCGAAAGTACGGGGATAGTCGGAAAGAATCAAGCCGGCTTCAGCTCTATCGCTGAGAGTTTCTGCGCCGCTCGCATGAACTCGCGCAGCTGCAGAAGATGACAAGTGCGGCAGTGCTCATCTATTTAGCGGCGAAATATTGATCAACCTGTGGATGACGTTGGTGGAAACTGTGCACAGTGATCGAATACTTGTGGATACTTACGAGAGTGGAGCATCCGGTGCTCCACAGAGTCCGCTTAATTAGGGGGCGAAAAAAGATTTCCCGACCCTCCCGAGAGTTCCACGATTTCTCCACAGGTAGTGGATAACTTCCTGCCATGGCGCGAGAGAATCTCTGGATGGGCAGAAGAAAACCATCAAATGCGCGTCCAGGAGGCGCTCGGCCGACACGCTCCGGGCGAGCAGCCAGGGCGACGGAACCACCTCTTATCCAAGGAGACCTTTTCCCCCGAATGGGCAATGACGGGCGGGATATCGGACTAATCATCGAAGTTCGGCGCAGCACCCGCCGCAAAAAAACGATCGAGGCATACCGAAATGGCGAAAAAGTTATCGTCTCCATCCCTGCCAGAATGAGCCAACGTGAAGCAAATCAGGTTGTCGATGAAATGGTAAAAAAGATTCTCCACGACGAAAGTACTCCTACCAACACCCAACTATTCGAACGAGCGCAGCATCTAAATAAAAAGTATCTCGATGGTAAAGCCGTGCCGGTATCGGTCGAATGGTCGTCGCGAATGTCTCGAATCTGGGGCGCCTGCACAATCGAAGATAAGACCATTCGAATTTCCGATCGCCTCCGCGATGCCCCGCAGTACGCTCTCGACTACTTACTAATTCACGAGCTCATTCATATTTTGATCCCAGGACACGGAGCAGATTTTCGTGCTCTGTTAGAGCGATATCCACAACTTGATCGAGCTGAAGGATACTTTGAAGGAAGAACGCACCGTCCAAGTGGAGATTTTGATCAACTCTTTGACGAGTAAGTTTTTGGTTACGCTTTGAGAAATTTCCTCTTGCTGTGAACATGATTTAGTAGCTGTCCACAGCTTGACAATTAATCACCCTTACGCTTCTTTAATGAGTCATGAGATAAGAATTAAGCCTGGTGTGTTGATTATGGAACGTAGGGATGGGCTCTTCATCGGACATATATCCGATCAATTGATACTTCCCGATTTGAAATTCCGAGCGTTACTGCGTGCATTGCATGATTGGCAATCAATTAATTGTCTCGTCGAGAGAAATCACGATATTTCCGTTCGAGAGATAAATACATTGATTGAACAGCTCCACGCAAAATATTTTCTTGAGAAGAGAATGCTTAACGTACTCCCTAAAGAGATAGTAATAAGTCATATGAACGAAATTGGTTTGGCGATTGCTCCATTGCTCCTAGAAGAAATGTTTCAGGTTTCGACGTTAGATAAGCGATTAGTCCACCTTAAAGATGTTCGAGGAGCATTTGTCCGTGTGGCAAATCAGAGAGATAGCTTTGACAACATACTTGCATCGCAATTCAGAGAACTCATCAACAGTGGCAACTTGAAGGCGGATAGCAAGAGGGGCTCTTACAACGCTATGCAGCCGCCTCACTTAGTTAGTGGTCAACGTGAAAGCGTGAGCGAGAGTGTCGGAAGTGTCAAGAGTGTCGGAGGTGTCAAGGGTTTCGACAGCTTTGGAATACATGAGAATTCACTGGTTCTTGTTACGACATATCCTGAGCCAGAGCTCTTGGCATTTTTGATGGAGCACCAAATAACTCATCTCTTTGTGAGCGCAACCGCACTAGGGGCTTTGATTGGACCTCTCGTGCATCCAGGAGTGAGCCCGTGTTTTCATTGCATTGAACTGCATCGCAGCGAGCGCGATCCACAGTGGCAAAGCGTTGCTCTAACGCTCTTCTCTGATCGAATGGAGCAAGTTCCGATGGCGAACGCACATTTAACATCTGCCCTGACCGCGGAATTCATACGCTCTCTCGCGGGTAACACAAGAATTCTCGAGCACGTTGGGCGAACCTCTGCCTTTTCTCTGCAATCAGCTACTTCAGATACTGGCTGGGGAATTCGTGAGGAAGGCCACACCTGGTCTTTTCATCCTGAGTGCTCCTGTCATTGGAAAGGTGCGCTTTCAACTCGCGCCCAGTAGGGCAAACCAGAAGAATTACCGCCATGGCCAAACTCCCCGCTGATGCACACGCTGGAAAAGCGCGGACAGAAAAAGCCAGTAAGGGCGATAAAGACACCCTAGCCACAGGCAGCGTCGCACGGAGTGCGAAGTTAGCCTCAATCCCCCTGTCTGCAATGGGTCGAAGCGCAGTTGGTTTTGGCAGACAGATGATTGGCCAATCAGGAGATCTCGTCTCGAAAGAGATGCAAGCGAAAACTGCAGAACAAGTCTTTCGAGTTCTTGGAGAGCTCAAGGGCGGCGCGATGAAATTTGGTCAAGCGCTCTCTGTATTCGAAGCAGCGCTTCCCGAAGAATTTGCAGCGCCCTATCGCGAAACGTTGACTAAATTACAAGAAGCTGCGCCACCACTTCCCGCGCGAGTGGTTCATCGAGTGTTAGCAGAACAACTTGGCGAAGATTGGCGCGATAATTTCGCTGAATTCAATGATAAGCCAGCCGCGTCCGCATCAATCGGTCAAGTACACCGCGGTGTTTGGAAAGATGGTCGCCAAGTAGCAGTTAAAGTGCAATATCCAGGTGCAGCAGAAGCTTTAATCTCTGATCTCAATCAAATCCAACGCTTTGCAAAAATCTTTCAACTATTTATGCCGGGTTTGGAGATGGGCCCACTTCTCGAAGAGTTGCGGGCAAGAATTATTGAAGAAGTCGATTACAAATACGAAGCTGAAGCGCAACGTATCTGCGCGGCGGAATTTGATGGTGATCCAGACATCGCTATTCCAAAAGTTGTTGCTGCGTCAGATAAAGTGCTTGTCAGCGAATGGCTTGAGGGAACTCCACTGTCGAGAATCATTAGCAAGGGCACCAAAGCACAACGTGATGTCGCTGGAATTAAGTTGGCGCGCTTTCATTTCACAGCGCCGACAAGGGTTGGACTCTTACATGCCGATCCGCATCCGGGGAACTTCCGCTTGCTCGATGATGGTCGACTAGGTGTGCTTGATTTCGGAGCATGTAATCGACTGCCCAATGGCTTCCCAGAGCCATTTAAGAGATTATTGAAAAATGCGCTTGATGGAAACGCGCAGGCGCTTTATGAGGGCTTCAAAAAGGATGGATTTATCCTCCCAGAGGTTGATGTAGACCCACAGCTAGTTCTCGATTATCTCCTTCCACTCGTTGAACCGTTACGAGAAGAGACATTTAAATATTCACGCGATTGGCTTCGAGTACAGAGCGCACGTGTTGGCGATCCACGAAACCCCACCGCAAAAATCGGTTTTCAGTTAAATCTGCCGCCGGAGTACATGTTGATTCATCGCGTCACTTTGGGAACAACTGGAATCTTTTGCCAACTTGGCGCAGAAGGAAAATTTTTGGCAGAAGCGATCTCCTGGTTACCGGAGATCGCTCCCACTGCTCAATCTTCGCGCGCTTAACTTCTGCACATCTCTTTTTTACGTCTGCTCTGCTCTGTCGTGCATCTACTCTGTCGTGCATCTGCTCTGTTTTGGATCGCGCGCTGAAACCCTCTGGTGTGCTTATGCTGCTGTGCGAGGTCGACCGGGTTGGCGCTTTGCTTGCACAACTTGGCCGTTATTGAAGATCTCACCACCCCATACGCCCCACGGTTCTTCTCGTGAGAGCGCGCCCTCTAAACATCGCGCACGCATCGGACAGGCTGTACAGAGATCCTTTGCAGTCTCGAGCATCTCTTGAGATTCGGAGAAGAAGAGCTCAGGGTCGACTGAGTGACATGGAAGTCCAAAACCCTCATCCTCCTTGTAACCCGAATTCTCATTGCGAGTTAGCTCATATACGCCAATCTTTGTATCTGCCCAACCTGGAACCAACAGTTCGTGAAATAAAACCGTCATTGCTCTTCACCTTCCCTCAACTCATGATGCTCACATCGCCCCGGACCATCCGTGCGCTGCGTCCTGCGTAACTTCCTACTCGTCGTGACTCACTGATCTCTTCTCGCTGATCTCTTATCTCTTCTTTATTTCTTTTAGAAAAAGAGAAAGGGCCCTCGAATCCTGTTGGATTCGGGGCCCCCGGAGAGCTTCGAGGCTTAGCCTGCGATCTCCCGGGTGCCACCGGATCCAAAATGCTTTGGATTACCTGTGGCGTAGGTTGAATATGAGCGTGCAAAGTCGCTCGAAGGACGCCAACCGGCGCTTCGAGTAGTGGTAGCAAGTGCTAGTGCCACTGGGACTCACCTTTCGCTCGTAATCTCATCGTTTTCACCAGAAATGGCGAAACCGACCATGCAAGGGTACGGGGTGGCTATCCCTCGAGGCAACTTAATTACGTCGTGGGCTAAAACCCGCGAAAACAGCCACTAGGCTTCAAAGCTATGTTGGCAAAGATTCGCGATACTGAGATTTTCTTCGAGATTCATGGTTCTGCGCTGGAAGCAGATGGGCCGAGCTTTCGAGAGAAACCGGTCGCATTTGTCTCGCACGGCGGACCAGGTGCTGACCATTCAATTATGCGACCTGGCATGGATCCACTTGGTGAATATGCGCAAGTTATCTTTTGGGATCATCGTGGACAGGGGCGCTCAGCTCGGGGCGATATCAATAAATACACCATTGATGAAAATGTTGAAGATCTTGAAGCGCTCCGTATCCACCTCGGCATAAAGCAGATTGTCAGCGTCGGGACAAGTTATGGCGGAATGGTCGCCATGGCACATGCTGCACGTTACCCACATTCCGTGGCAAAGCTACTTCTTATCGTCACCGCAGCACATTATGGATTTAACAAAAGAGCGCAAGAAATCATCGCAGCGCGCGGCATTGCCGAAGAGAAGGAGATAACTCGTCAACTCTGGGCTGGAGAACTCACGACTGAAGCTGCGATGCGCGAATATTTCCGGAAAACCTGGCCGCTCTACTCCACTACGTTTGATGAAAGCAAGCGAGCTAAAAGCGAAGAAGCGCTCGCTCGCGCAATTCTCTCTCCCGATGCGCTCAATCGTGCTTTCGCCCCCGGTGGCTTTCTGCTCAGTTATGACCTACGCCCCGAACTACAAAAGATCACTGCGCCTACCCTGATCCTGGCGGGGCGACATGATTGGATTTGCGCGCCAGAGTTCTCCGAAGAAATACATGCACTTATTCCCGGTTCACAATTGAAGATATTCGAAAAGAGTAGCCATTCACTACGGGGCGATGAACCTGAAGAATTTCATAGAACGGTACGAGAATTCATTACTATGTAATCAGACCTATCGAAGTAACTAGTACTAATGAGTTAGTAGGACTATTGATCAATCAGATCTATCAAAAGAAGTGAAAGTGTGGAGACTGGAATCAACATGACGAGAGAAAAGGGTGTAGAAGATGGGAAATAACGCGCAGGAAGAGGCAAATAAGGCCGCAGCTGCTACCTTTTTTGAGGAAATTTGGAATCAAAAGAGCGAAGCAGCGATTGACCGACTTGTTGCAGAAGATGCTGCCGGAAATGATCCAAAGTTCGGAGTAGGGCGAGAGAGTTTTAAGGTCCAGTGGCGGAAATGGCATGTGGGCTTCTCAGATTTACACTTCCACGTCGAAGAGATAATTGCCGAAGGCGAGCGCGTTGTTACGAGATGGCGCTTGACCGGCACACACGATGGTGAGTTCCTTGGCCATGCGCCTACTGGACGGAAGGTTGATGTCGATGGAGTAAGCATCGACACCATTAGAGATGGAATTGTGGTCTCGGGTTTTGACGCGTGGGATGCGTTGGGCTTTCGACAGCAACTTGGTTTTATTCCTGAGGATCCGCAGTAGCGCAAAAAAAATAAGAACGATTATTCAGAGTTGAGCGCTGGCAAGAGACTTAAGAAGCGTGACGAATCGCTCCCGGCGTACGAGAGATTAAGACTTTCTTTTGCTCGCGTCACTGCGACGTAGAACAACCGCCGCTCTTCATCCATGAGTTTCTCTGATTCAAGCGCATAGCTAATCGGTAAGACTCCCTCACGCAGTCGTGGCACGAATACATGGCTCCACTCGAGTCCTTTAGCAGAGTGAATAGAACTCAATACCACTGCATTGCCCTCGGGTTCAACATTGCTCCTCTCACGTTCATCAAACTCATTGATTAAATCTCGAAGTGATGCATTCTCAACCTTCTCTGCGAACTCATAGACGAAACCGAGTAATCGCAAGCGAGGATCGTCGATAGGTGCGCGATCGGAAATCCATCCAACTGATGAGAGGACAGCGCGCACCTGATCCACCAATGGAATATCTCCTGTGTCGCTCCCCGTGGCAATTGAGGCGCCACGAATAAGCCGTATCGCCTCTTTGATTTTTCCATCGTAAAAGAAAGGGCGCTGCCCTTGGGATTGGCCAGCAATAGTGATTGGAACTCCCGCCGATGTGAGTATTTCTGCAAAAACGTTCAATTGGTCATTGCGCCTAAAGAGCAACGCTATTTCTCGAGGAGTAACCCCCGAGTTGAGCAGCTCCTTCACGCGGTGCACAATCTTTTCGTTCTCGGCAAATTCACTCGCATGCGACGACAAGCGCACATTATGCGCACCCTTGCCGCGTACCGAAGATAACTCTCGATCTGCAACTTTATTCGCCACATGCACAATTTGAGCGGTTGATCGATAGTTCTGATTTAATCGGAAAATCTGCGCATCGGGATATTTCTTGGTAAAGCCAAGGAGATACTCATGTGTGGATCCTGCAAACGAGAAGATTGATTGATCTGGGTCTCCAACTACGCAGACCTCTTTTCTATTTCCCAGCCACAGGTCGAGCAATCTCTGTTGTAGCGGCGAAATATCTTGATACTCATCAACTGTGAAGTGTCGATACTGCGCTCGGACTCGGTCAATGACTGAGGTCTGTTCTTCAAGTATTCCCACGAGCAATAGGAGAATATCCTCGAAATCTAATTGGCCTTGTTCTTGCTTTAGTGAGTCATAAGCTCGATAAAGTTCAGCAATATCTGTGTGGGTAAAACCTGGAAGTGCAACACGAGATTGCTCTTGTGCGATCCGAGCATAGTCTTCAGGTGCAACTTCTCTGCCTTTGGCCCACTCGATTTCAGTCGCGAAATCGCGCTGTGCAGCGTTACCTTTGCTTCGTCCGATGCTACTTAGCGCAGCGCTAATCAGATCACTTTTATTGGAAATAATTCGAAATGGCTTCCCACCAATTGCTTCATTCCAAAAGAATTGGAGTTGCCGCCAGGCAGCGCTATGAAAGGTGTGGGCTTGGACGCCGGAAAAACCCAATATCGCAAGGCGCAATCGCAATTCTGAGGCGGCTTTTGCGGTGTACGTCAGCGCGAGCGTACGCGATGGTTCGGCAACTGCATTGTCAATTGCGTGTGCGATGCGATGGGTAATTGTGCGGGTCTTTCCGGTACCCGCCCCGGCGATGATGACGACTGGGCCATGAATAGCGCTCGCTGCAGCACGTTGCTCATCATCAAGCCCAGCTAAGAATTTCTCACTCACTATTAATTAGCGCCATGCTTCCGGGAAATCTATAGACCCGCCATACCACGCTTCAATCATTCGTCGAGCGATACTAATTCCTGGAGGGATCAGCAACTCTCCGCTTTTTAAATCAGCTGTGAATGTTTCCCGGCTATACCAACGTAAATCTTCAATCTCCTCACCGTCAGCGCGAGCATCTTCAGGATTCTCCACCACTCCTGTGAATGCCAACATGATTGAGGCAGGAAATGGCCATGCTTGTGAACCAAGATACTCAATGTCAGAGATGCGTACTCCTGCCTCTTCTAATACTTCGCGCTTGACGCACGCCTCAAGAGACTCGCCTGGCTCAAGAAATCCAGCGAAGTTCGAATATCGCTTCGCCGGCCAGACCTTTTGTCGGCCAAGCAAAACTCGGTCATCTTTATCTCGCACGAGAACAATCACTGCGCTATCAGTTCGCGGATAGTGCTCGCTCTCATCGGTGCGACACTTACGTACTGAACCAGCTAGCGCGCTATACGTATGAGCACCACAACGCGCGCAATGGGTGTGGGTGTCGTGCCAGTTCGCGAGCGCTACTGCGTGCACCGCTGCACCAATTTCAATCTCCGTCGCTACTAAACCAGCTTCGCGCAGCGTCTGTAGATTCTCAGTAATGGCTGCATCCTCTGCGAAAGGGGCGTTAATCGCGAAGTAACCGGTTCC